>TBL_comb47_HYPODRAFT_10003682_pt1 | contig 18016 bp, 13 predicted proteins | sample TroBogypolimnion_40_FD_10682 | JGI IMG/M metagenome (IMG submission 10682)
AGNNNAAAACAAAAGTAATATAAAGTAAAATAGGTATGACAAAAATGAAAAAATAAAAACCAACTATTTTGTCCATTAGAGCAAATCGTCTTCAAAAAACCAACTATTTTGTCTATTACACCACATTTTAATATCTTAATGCGTAATCTGGGTTTAATAGATGTTATTTCTTAGGAATATTTTTAAGAATTTCAACAGTTAAATCCCAAAACATTCCAACAGTATCTATCTTAAGTCTTTCATCAGGTGAATGTGCGCCCTTTATAGTTGGACCAAAAGAAATCATATCCATTTTAGGATATTTCTCACCAATAAGACCACACTCTAAACCTGCATGAATTGCAAGCACTTTAGGTTCTTTATTAAATAATTTAACATACGAACGTTTGGCTATTTCCAAAACAACAGAATTTGCATTTGGAGCCCAACCAGGATAACCATCACCATGTGAAACATCAGCACCAACAAATTCAAAAACGTTAGCAACTACTTTACATATTTCTTCTTTAGCAGCTTCAACAGAACTTCTCTGACTAGTAGTGATAATGATTTTATTATCTTTAATCTTAACAGATGCTAGATTAGTAGAAGTCTCAACAAAGTTTTCAATCTCTTTCGACATACTTATTACACCATGAGGACAAGCATTAAGTACATGTATTAATTTGTCTTGCGAAACTTTATCTATAATATCTAAAGGAGTAGCTATTTCATCTATTGAAAAGTTAAGACCTTGTTCGGTGTCTTTATATTCAAGCTTTATCTTTTCATTAAAAGATTTTGCAAGACTTAATATTTTTTTCGCATACTTTTCTTCTACTACAAAGTCTGCAAAAGCTTCGCGAGGGATAGCATTTCTTAGATTCCCCCCATCAATATCAGCAAGTTTTATGTTATAATTAATAGTTGCATCCCCTAAAAATCTATTGAGCAATTTATTTGCATTCCCTAATCCTTTATTAATATCATCGCCTGAATGGCCACCATTAAGTCCACTAATCTTAGCACGGTATGCTTTTACTGTAGTTGGAGTTTGTACCTTACTAAAGCTAAATTCAGCAGTAGTATCTTTACCACCGGCACATCCAATAAATATTTCTCCTTCGTCTTCCGAATCAAGGTTAAGAAGATATTTACCTTTCAAAAGAGTTGGTTCTAAAGCAAATGCTCCAGTCAAACCTGTTTCTTCATCAGCTGTAAAAAGACATTCAATTGGTCCGTGCTCTACATCATTAGATGCTAATATTGCAAGTGCAGCTGCAATCCCAATACCATCATCTGCACCAAGAGTAGTTCCGTTTGCTTTCACCCATTCGCCTTCAATATGAGCTTCAATAGGGTCATTATTAAAATCATGTATTTTATCACTATTCTTTTCGCAAACCATATCTAAATGACTTTGCAATACTGTAGTCTCTAAATTTTCAAATCCTTTGCTTGCAGGTTTAGTAATTAAAACATTACCCGCTTTATCTTGAACTACATTAAGGTTTTTCTCTTTAGCAAAGTTTATTAAATAAGCAGCCATCTTCTCTTCATGCTTAGATGGACGAGGAATATTTAAAACTTCATTAAAGTAATGCCATAACAGCTTAGGTTGTAATTGAGTAATTTGATTTTCCATTTGTATTTATTATAATTAGTTTTTAATTTAAAACCCTAAAGTATATCCAATCCTAATGATTGGATTTGTATATGGAGAATATTGAGTTTCGTTAAGATTATATAGAACCATAAGTGTTAAATATGAATTATTTCCCATTTCCTGACGATAGCCTCCTCCAATAAATACACTTGTAATACCTATAGTTTTATTTTGTTTAAAGCCATAGGAGTAATCGTCAATATTATAATTCAAATATTCTGTTTCCACATGTCCAAAAAAGTTATCCGTAAAGTGATATCTGCCAAATACACTTCCACCGTAAATATTACTAGTGAAATTATACTGTGTATTTGTATATTGATCAATAATATAGCTTTTAAAATACTTGTAAGTTACTCCAACTCCAACATCAATCTTTTCTGTAAGACGATATCCCAGTATTGGCGAAACATCGATAAGAGTTACTGAACCAAATTGAAATCCTAAACTTCCACCGGTAAAGAATTTATCATCATAACTTCTTTGTGCTTTTATGGAAATAGGATTTAGTACTAAAATAAAAATTATTATTAGTAATGTATTAATTAAACGTACTTTAAAAATTGTTTTCATTTCATTAATTTGAATACAAATTTATTAAAAATATTAACTCCATTAGTATAAATTTATTGTTTTTTTTGTAAGCCCAATATATTATATTTAGAATCCCTTTTTATTTTTACCAAAACCCTTTTTATATTGGTAAAGTCCTTTTTTTTCGACCTAAATCCTTTTTTATAGAGCAAAAACCTTTTTTTTAAGAAAAAAACCTCTTACAAAATGATCATTGTCGACTTTATTTTGGCAAATGTTCATTTAGTTTTGACCAAAATCCATTTAGTTTTGGCAAATGTTCATTATTTTGAGCAAATATCCATTTGATTTTGGTTAATGTCAACTTCGTTTCGACCCTTGTCAACTTCGTTTGGACAAAAATCACTTTTATATTGGCAAAAGTTCATTTGGTTTTGGCAAATGTCAACTTCGTTTACACGTAAATTTTTTTCGTGAAGACCAAAATCCCTTTTTTATTTACATTAATCTCTTTCAAAAACGATATAATTATTCTTTTTTTACACATAAATCTTTTTAAAAACAATGAAAATTTCCTTGTAAAGGTTAAAAAATATTTATAAAAATCAATACAATATTAATAATAGAGATACATCTTTTTTAGGAAACATATAATTTGAATCCTGCAAATAATTAAATGTCGATTCCTAAATAAACATATACATAGGTATTGTAAAGTTTATTTACACCTAAACCTCTATTACTAAATAGGTCGTCAGCATATAAATTTCTGAGACTTCTTGTAATCGTAAACCCTGAGAATAACTTTTTATACCAATAAGATTTCATACCTAAAGATAAACCCATGTCTAATTTTGTTATTGAATTAATATTATTATAACTCTCGTAATAATCACCATAGAAACCGCCTTCACCAATCACAACCTGAACATTACCTTTATCAAAACCACCCAACAAATACGAACAATACATCCCACCCATTATACTAATTTTTTCCGATATTTTATAAGTTGGGGATAGTTGAAATTCAAGATAATGCAAGTCAATATTACCATTTACATAAGCTGTATAATAAGAAGGCACATGTACTGTCACATTATTTATTTCCTGAGCTATTAATGTGTCTTTTCGATAATTAGATGAGTAATCTACTCTTTTCAAAGCATAATCTAATTGAACGTTTAAATATATTTTATTATGGAATTTAATATTCGTTTGTAATCCTACTAAAGGACTAATTTTAGGTGAACCCGAAGAATTACTATTATTATTTATTGGTATTGGTCCACCAAATGTTATACCTGCTAAAACAGAATAGTTTATCTTTTGAGAATAAAGGAATCCTGAATTAATCAGTGTTAAAAAAATAATAAGAATAATACTTTTTATTTGTGACATTTGTCTAAAAATCAAGTTTAATTTTCTTTTTATTAGAATAAACAAATTTAATATCATCAATATAAAGAGTGCTTCCTACTTGACCCTTAAAATTCCTGCCATCTCCACTCGAAACAAAAACAATACTCACCGAATCAGGCGTTAAGTTATTTATATAGTAGTTAAAAGGAATGTCCAAAAGTTGGTAATTAGAAATAGAATTTTTAATAACAAATGATGCTTCCGCAATAGTGTCGGAATATCCTTTTATATCACTGTATTTGCTTAGTTTAGCATATATTACAGCCGAATCGTTGTTAACAGAATTATATTTAAAATATCCTTGTAATTTTAATGGCTTTGAAGTAAAAGGCTTACCTTGTAATATAAATGGGTCGCTGGTGATAAATTTCCCAACTGCCAATAATCCTGGTATCAATAAACTGGACGAACTAGTGTCGCTACCCCATAAAACTGATTCAAGTTTTACAGCATAATTTCCCGAATGTTTATCTGTTGTTTTACTTACTGTTACAGGACCACCAAGCTTTGCTAATGAGTTCAAACTAGTCCACCATCCGGATGGTTCTTCGTAAGTAACATTGTTTTGTACCGTTTTTGTCCAGTATTCCATGCCACTATTTAATGTGTCGTTTGCCGGCAAACTGTCATTGGTGATACTTGTATTGTTAGGAGGTGCAGCTTCATCCGATTTTTTGCATGAGCAAGAAATCAATAATATAACTGAAAATATAAATAGTGTTAAAGTTGATTTCATAATTATTATGTAAAATTATTCTCCTTAAAATTATTTTGTTTATTAATATAAACAATCAGAATTTAAAACTTGCCAAACACTTCTTCCATTTTATTTCTACGAAAGTCAAATATCTCATTAAGCTTTTTATTTATTATTATTTTATTGGCTATTTGCCCGATAAAATAATAAGGAGGCTCATAATTAACGATATCATGCATCAAAACACCACCATCAATCTCCTTAAGATGATGCTGATGATGCCAGAATTTATAAGGACCTTTCTGCTGCATGTCCACAAAAAATTCTAAATCTTTAATATGTGTAATCTCTGTTACCCATTCCATTTTTATTCCTGCCAAAGGACTTACATTATATCTAATTATCATACCTTCGTACATCTTTTCAGGTAAATTAGGAGTCATAACATCAAAACCCATATATGGAGGCGTAATGTGCTTAAGATTAGCAGGGGAGGAGATAAAATCCCAAACCTGCTCAATTGGAGCAGGTACCTTTTGTGATTGCTCATATGTAAACATCAGGTTTATATATTATTTTAGTCCTTTAAGAATAGTTAGAGCTTCGTCAACATGCTTGGTAGCTTGAATTTGCGAATTGAATAAATAAATTACTTTACCCGATTTATCAACAACATAAGTAACTCTACCAGGCAGCAAACCAAGCAAATTGGTAGGTACGCCAAATTGTTTACGAACTGCATTGCCTTCATCACTTAATAAGGTATATGTTAAACGATACTTTTCGGCAAACTTTTTATGGCTTTCTACTGATTGTCCACTAATGCCAATTATCAAAGCATCAGCTTCATTAAATACTTCAAACTGATCGCGAAAAGAACATGCTTCCTTAGTACACCCCGGGCTATCATCTTTAGGATAAAAGTAAATAACAAGATTTTTCTTACCCTTAACTGAGTCTATATTAAAAAGATTCCCATTCTGATCTTTCAAAGAAAAATTAGGAATCTGACTGCCTACATTAATTTTGTCCATACTATTAGTATTTTTTGATTGTGAATAACTATTAAAATTAAAATAAAGAAAAAACAATACAAAATAGATAAATAAATAGAAACGATAAAAATTCCTATAGTGTTTATATTGTTTGTTTTCGGGATAAATATTCCCAAATAAAGCTTTAATTTCTTTAATAAATAAAGGTTTTATATTTATGATCCAATTATTAGTTTGATAAACTATTTTGCGAAACTTACTTCTGAAGTATGTTAAAGGAATACCCCACGCTATGAATAAGATAAGCCAAATATTATTGATGATAAATTCCATATTATTTAATTTTTTTAGGAAACCAAGGTAAAAATGAAGATGTTTGCTTTATATAAAGTTCGTACTCGGGTTTCTGAGTCTTTAAAGTTTTTTCAAGTAAAGCAACACCCGAAACTTTAATAATTAAAGCAGTCATTAAAACAGAACCAAGAACAGGGATATAACCACCCGCTGCTAAGCAAAACAATGCATAAGCAAACCAAACAGTAGCATCGCCAAAGTAATTAGGATGACGAGTATATCTCCACAAACCTGTATTTAGAACTTTGCCCTTATTAGCTGGATTCTTTTTAAATTTAGATAGTTGAAAGTCGCCTCCTGCTTCAAATATTATTCCTGTAATCCACATAACTATTCCTAAATAATCTAAGATAGAGATTGAATTATTAGTATTATAAAATTGAGCTCCTAATAAAGGTGCAGAAATCAACCACATTAAAATTCCCTGCAAAAGAAATGTCTGGAAATAACTAATCCACCAGTATCTATGTTCGCCATATTTGCGTCTGAATTCCTGATAGCGGAAGTCTTCGCCTTTACCAAAGTTTCGCCAGACTAAGTATATTGATAATCGCAAGCCCCATAAGCTTACTAATGTCAAAATAATTAATTTACGGGTGTCAAAACCATTTGTGGAAACAAAATAAACTATTGTTGACACGATGAATCCTAATCCCCAGAATGAATCAACAATACTTACATTTTTAAGGAATACACTTATAATCCACAACAGGGTCATTATACCTATTATAATTAATAATGCTAAGAAATATATTTGAAAGAAAGTCATTTTTAATAAATATTAATTAATAATTAATGAAACAGCTGCAGCACCTATCCCTGCATTAATTCCAATAGCAGGCGAAATATTTACTATTGAAACCGGAGCTTTTCCTGTTAGTTCTGTCATAAACTTTACATAAGTGTCGGCTCCTTCAGTGTTGTGTGCATGAAGTACAATATAATTCAAAATCTTAGTATCCGAATTTATTTTTGTAACTAACTTCATTACTTTTTTTATATTTGATTTCAAGCTAAAGGCTTTGCCAATCAATTCTGCCTTTCCATTTTTATTAACCGATACAATTGGTTTTATATTAAGAAGATTTGAAATAAATCCTTTAGGTTTTGAAACTCTACCACCTTTTATAAAATATTTAAGCGTATTTACACTTACATAAATCTTTGTTTTATTAATCCAATCTTCAATTGAATTAATAAGCATTTCCAATTCCATTCCCGACTCAATTGCTTGAGCTGTTCTATAAACAAGCAGACCTAAAGCACCCGAAAGTATTTTAGAATCGTACACATAAATTGGTTTATTAAACTCTTTGCTTATCTTTTCGGCAGCCTTTTGACTATTTTTAAAAGTACCACTTAATTCTCCGGAGATATGTATGGAAATAATAGCATCATAATGAGAAGCAAGATGAGAATACAGATTTACAAAAGCTTGCTCATTAATAAGCGAAGTTTTAGGGTAAGTATCACTACTCTCAAGCATATCATAAAACTGATTAGGAGTAATGGTAACTTTGTCTAGAAAATGATTATCACCAAAGTTAACGTTAAAAGGCAACACATTAATCTGATAATTTTCAATAATATCTTGCGAAAGATCGCAGGTAGAATCTGTGACAATAGCTATATCCCATTTACGATGTTTTGCAATATCATTTTGTCGAGTCATATCATCTACTTTCTGAAAAGTAATTGTTCCATGATCTTTTAATTCATAAAATAATTCAGCAGGATTATTGGTATGCACATGAATCCTCTTAGCTTTATCAGAACCTGCCACAACAGCCGAATCTCCATATCTTTTTAAAATAGCTTGTATATCTGCATTTTTAATAGTAAGATTCTTTATCATAGCCTCCGTACAATATCTAAAATCAATTATATCATTAGTATTATCTTCTGAATGAATAATAGTAATGCTTTGGGAAGTTTCAGATACTAAATGACGTATATTACGATTGATTATTAAATCGGTAATACCTTCAATAAACACAACAAAACCTTTTGCTCCGGCGTCCACAACGTTCGATATTTGCAGAACCTTTAGTTTCTGTTTTGTTTCTTGTAACGAAGTTTTTAGAATTTCTAAAGATTCAACGAAAAGCAGTTTAAAGTTAGTTTGGATTTCTTTTTTACTATAAATATATTCAGCCCAATCTTTAATAACCGTAAGCATGGTGCCTTCTACCGGGTTTGCAACAGCTTCGTATATATAATTAACTGTTTTGATAATTATTTCAGCAAACTCTTTTAACGTAAGTTCAATTTTATTCTCCGTCTCTAAACTGATACCATATAAAAACTGAGCAAAGATAACACCTGAGTTTCCTCTGGCACCTATTAGAGCAGCATCCGCAATTAATCCAGCAGTAACTGTAAATGAACGATCAGGTTTAATATTATCAAGTATCGAACGAATTGTAGAAGCTAGATTTGTACCTGTATCTTTATCGTTTACCGGAAAAACATTCATCTTATTGAGTTCAGATTGATGTTGTAAAATTCGATGAGCACCTGCCAAAAATGTATAATAAAGGTCTCTGCCATCAATTTTGTATACTGCTTGATTTGTCATTAGAATTTTGGATAATTTTAAAGTATATCTAATTTAACAAACAAAACTCTAAAAGTATTTTAAAAATGTAGTTTATATAAATATCCTATAAAGATAGTCATAAGTTTATTTATAAACGAAGCCAAGGTTTAAGTATAATTAAGAAGAAGAATATACAATTACTTTCCTGACAGATTCCCGTCCTGTCAGGTATAAAATGCGGTCGACTTTCCGGTTAGCGGTTTCAATCCGCTTACCGGATAACCTTTTCGGTCCCCGTAGTCGAGGGACTCCTGTTTGATTTTGTTCTTAACTATTTATTCTATTGTCTTCATTCATAATTCATAATTCTCTTCATATTTATAACCGAAGCTCGGGTTTAAATATATAAGAGAAGAAGAATATACAATTACTTTCCTGACAGGTTTTTCCGTCCTGTCAGTCACCCGCGGTCTTGGAACCGAACCTCAAAAATAGATAACTAAAGTTAAAAAATTAAGATAAATATAGTAAAAAATAGCTTTTGTAAATACATGAAATTTAACATTATAATTTTAGTTATATAGTAGGTATAATTGCATTTTAGATTTAAAGGTCTTTTTCCAGCCACATAGTGGTGTCCTATTTGTAGAAAAAACATTTTATGCATTAACCCTAGCCTTCAGGCTAGGGAGTTGTTGAATGAGTAAGTTTTTCGGCTTTTAAGCCTGACACTTTCTAGCTACAGAGTGGCGACCTATTTGTAGAACACAATTAACAATTACAATTCTAAGCAGCATCGCTGCGACCTATTATTTTTATTTTTAATTTCCCTCTTTGTATTAAATAATTCTTTAACTTTACACTCTAATATTTTGAATAATGCCAGACAACGTAACTAACAATAATTCACTTGTACTGATACATAATACAGGACTTATTAAGGTAGGTAATATTATTAAGATTACAGATAATAAAAATTTGTGAAATTATATCAATTATAAATGATACAACTGCAAGCGGGCTATATTCTTGATTGTGTAAAAGAGACACTAGAAACTAATTACACTCAAAATGAAGTTAAAGGACTTTTAACTCAGCTTTCATATTTTGATATTGAAGTAAATTCAAATAGTGCTACAATTATCAATAATGATTTTGAACAAATATTTTCTGTTGCAAATAATATCATTTCTAGAGGGCTACCTACTAGAACTTCACTTTGGTTAGAAGAAAGAATTTTACAAGAATTTGATTTAACTGAACAAGATAAAAAATTACTAGAGATAGGAACAATAAAATATAAATTTAATACAGATGTTTTATTTACTCAAAAACTATATAGAGCTTTACATATTATTGACCCAGAACTAAAAGGCGATATCATTTCTAGGGAAAATTTAGGCAGTTCTTATGAAGACAATTTTCTTTATAAACAATTACCCTATTATGCATCGCAAATGTGGGTTCAACTTTTTGAATCCCAAAGAGAACTAGAAAATGTATTAAGATTTTCCACCTCAATTGAAGATGAAGTTGAAAAGTATATAAATGGCACAATAAATATATTCAACCAACAACGATTAGATTTTTCATTAGAATTTCCTTATAAAATTAACGAGAAAAGAGGTATAATTGTAGAAATTGACGGTAGTCAACATAACGAGCCAATTCAAACTCATATTGATACTGACAGAGATAATGCTACTGAGAAAGCAAAATGGGGAAAGGCTTTAAGAATTAAAACTTCTGACTGGAATAGGATTGATAGTAAAATTAGATATATAAAACAATTTGAAAATGAAATTTTATTTAAAACAATAAAAGAAAATTTTGAAAACCCTCTTTATAATGAAACAAATGGGCTAACAGCATTAGAAATTAGTCTTATTCCATTTGCAGTTGCAAGGATCCAAAAAACAATTATTCATTTACTTTTTGAAGGGAAATTAAATATAAAAGATAAAGAATGGAATATTGCTATTATCGAACAGGATATTCCTTGTGCAAATTTAGCAATAATTGATTTAAATGAATTGATTAATTCATTGTTAACATTAAAAGGAGATACGGTCAAGCTTCCAAAGATAAATATCTTTGTTGAAGGCAATAATAGATTTGCTAATGCAAAACATAAATCAATCAATAATCTAGATAGAAACAAGAGATATGATTTATTTATTGATGTTTCTATTTTACAAAGAAGTGGATTAACAAAAATAGATAATACAGTTAAAGCTGACACAAAGGTTTTAATACGATCAACACATTCAGCGAAAACAAATCGTAGTTTTAAAACTACTAAATTAATAACCTATAAACCACTTGGTGTAAAGAATACAAAAGAAAATATTTTCAAAGATGATACAACTCAAGTTAAAGTTCTAGAGAAATTTGTTCAAGATATATTCCGCAAACTTGAATTTCGGGCTGGGCAAGTTGAAATAATTAACAGAGCTATACAAGGTTTAAGTGTGATTGGTCTACTTCCTACTGGCTCTGGTAAATCTTTAACATATCAGCTAACTGCTTTATTACAACCCGGAATGACAATAGTTATTGATCCTATAAAATCATTAATGAAAGACCAATTTGAAGGTCTGAATAAAAATGGTATAGATAGTGCAGTTTATATTAATTCTTCCCTAAACCAAAAGCTAAAGAAAATTGCATTAGAGAAAATAAAAAATGCTCAAACCATTTTTACTTTTGTTTCGCCTGAACGTTTACAGGATTATACATTTAGAAATGAACTGTTAGAAACAAGCAATTTATACAATCATTATTTCAGTTATTGTGTAATTGACGAAGCACATTGTGTTTCAGAATGGGGGCATGATTTTAGAACTTCATATTTAAGATTAGCGGATAATGCAAGGAATTATTGTAAAGCAAAAGATAGAGAAAATTTACCTTTCTTTGCTTTAACAGCAACTGCATCTTATGATGTACTTTCAGACATACAAAGAGAACTTAATATTCCAGATGAAACAGCGATAGTAAGACTTGAGAAATTAGACCGGCCTGAAATTCAGTTTAAAATCATAGAAATAATAGCAGATATTAAACCCGAAAAAGGAATTGAATGGAAAAATAAACAAGCATTAGGTGAAGCAAAGCAATTTGAATTAATCCAACAAATCAATTCGATTCCTATACATTACGAAGAATTTGCAAATAATCCTAAAATAATTGAAGTAGCAAAAAAAGCATTTGAAGGGAAAGACATTCGTTTAGACAACTACGTTGCAGAAACATTTTTTAATCAAAAAAAAGATAATAATAATGCTGGTTTAGTTTTTTGTCCCCATAGAGATTGGTATTTTGGTGTAATGAATATTGCATCCTATATAACTCAGCATATAAATAATATTAAAGTTGGTACATTTATTGGTGGCGATGATAAAAACAATAACACTACTCAAGATAATTTTTTAAAAAATGAATTAGATTTGTTAGTAGCCACGAAAGCTTTTGGAATGGGAATCGACAAACCAAATATCCGTTATGTTATTCATTTCAATTATCCAAGCTCAATAGAAAGTTATTATCAAGAAGCAGGAAGAGGTGGTAGAGATAGAAAATTAGCAATTGGTTTAATTCTATTTAACAGGCAAGGACTTACAATTCCCGAAAAAACAGAAACAGTTACGGAAGATGGTGATATAACTGAGATAATCGAAAAGCCAACCGCTTCAATTGATAAGGATATTTTACAAAGTTTTCATAGAAATAATTTTAAAGGTATTTCAAAAGAAAAGAAACTATTAGCTGAATTGCTCACCGAAATAAAATTTCCTTCTCATAGAGAAATCAACAATCTTGAAGAAAATGTTTTTGAAGAATTTTCAATTGTAGTAAAATTGGGAACTTGGAAACATCCTGCTGGTGGTGCTGAAAGATTGTATATAAATACTGATGTTTTTGGAGAGAAGTATGGCTATTTAAATTTAAATGATATAGAACTAACTTTTGTTGCAGACCATCCATTAAAACCTAATGCAAATGAAATTGCTAATTTTATAAAGAATAATATTTTAACAGAAAAGCCAGCAGGTATGAAAACATTTACTTGGCTTGCTCAATTTACAGAATCATTTTCACAACCTGGAATTGAAAAACTTTTGGAAAGTGAAATAGTTGAGAAAAAATCAGTTATTATTCCATTTACAAATAATGTTATTGAACAAATTGCAAAATATTTGACAGAAAATGGTATTGTTTTTACAGAAGGAATGGTAAAAGAGGCACAAAATTATTGTAATGATAAATCAGAATTTATTGACAATTTAGAAAAACAATTTGAAAGAGTAAATAATTATAATACAATTACTATTCCCGAAGCTTTAAAATCCGAAATTGGGAAAATGTTTACTAATATTCGAAATGAGGATGATACTTATAAAGCAATTTATAGATTATCAATAATTGAGGTTGTCGATGATTACACTGTTGATTATAATTCAAAAACAATTTCAGCACTCATAAGCAAAAAACCACAAGGGCATTACACCTTAAAACTAAAAGAGTATTTACTTCAATACAATAGCCCCGAAAAAATAGATGAAAAATTAACTAGACTCCCTTTTTATAAAGGTAATACAGAAATCCAAAAATGTCTCGGTTTCTTAATAAAGTTTGTTTATGATGAAACTGCAATTCAGAGGAGAGAAGCTATTAAAGCAATGGAAGAGGCTTGCGTAATAGGACTTGAAGAAAATGGGAGTCAAAAATTTAAAGACCATATTGACTTATATATGAATTCAAAATATGCTAGAAGTGAGTGGTTACCTTCCGATACTGAAAAAGGTTTGAAAGCAGAATTTTGGGTAGTAGAAAAATATATGGATTTAATGACAACTGATGTTGGGCAAATAAATAACTTTAAACATTTGAGAGGTGCTACAACCAGACTCCTAGTTCAACGCCCCGACAATTTTGTTTTTATTCTACTCAAATCATTTTCCGTAATTTTAATTGAAAAAGAAAATGAAGATTTCATAAAAGAAGCTCAAACAGATTTCATAAATGGTTTTTTGAGAGTACAAGATACAACAAAAGAAGATATAGTTACATTAAAACAAAAGATTGATACCTTTAAAGCAAAAGTTAACAGCTTTGATTTGGGAGCAGCAGAAAAGATTGAAGAAGTAGAAAGCACTTTGTACTTAAATTTACATACAAATTGGCTAACTAATTTTAATAATAAATTCACAAATAAATATGCTTGATCAACAGATAAACGAACAATTAAGTTTGCTTCAAAAAGAACTTGCAAGACTTAAAACCATCACTGACATAATTGATGGAACAAAAGAAAATTCCAAGATAATAATTGAGGAATTAGAGAAAGTACAACAAAACTATGTTGTTTATACAGATAAGATTTTCAATTTATATAAACAATTCATAACAGATTTAAAACAAAACACAGAAATTCAAATTAATGACGGAGTATTGAAATTTGAAACAACTGGTAATAAAATTGATACAACTAATAAAGAAAAACTTGTAGAAACAAAACGTCTGCTTGAACAATATAAAAAGACTGTTGAATCAACCGATAGTTTAGTTAAAACTATTGATAGTGTTGATTTCCCAACAAGACTTTCAAAGATTGAAATTATTGCAAAGGAAAATCAAAAAACAATTGTCCAAAGATTAAGCAAGCAAGACAAAGATATAAAAACATTGAAAACTATATTATTTGTAATATGTGGATTAATAGTGGCTGGTACTATTGCAACAATATTTATTAAATAGACGATTATGTGTAAAATATTGTATTAATGAGGTTAGTTACTAAACATTTGTATCTAAAGCACTATGAAACTATCAATTTTGTTGAATTAATTATAAATTGATATTGGATATATAAAACTTAAATAATATGAACAAAGAAGAGATTTCAAATTATTTTTTAAGAATAGAAACAAATAGACTACTTATTAACCAAATTAAAACAGAAGAAGATGTACAGTTCTTTATGTATATTATTTCTTGTATATCAGATAAAGTAAAATTTGAGACTAATTATTTTAGCGAGCTATATAAAATAAATATCAAAGATTTTGTTACTTATAGAAATAATAAAGAATTTTGGTTAAATCTATTTTTAAATAATAAGATAATTGTTTTTAATGTCTTTTCAAAAACAAACGGTGAATTAATAGCAGCGTGCTTTTGTGAATTTGTATCGGATGAAATTGTACATTTTGAATGTATATTAAATAATGATTATTCAAAAGATTCTTATTTAAATGAAGCTCTTTTAAAAATTATTCAAACTCTGGATTTTTTAGATGTTCAACAATTTATAGTACTTTCAAATACTAAAGATGTTGTTGATTGCAATTTCAATAAAAGGCTTGGCTTTTGTGAAGTGGACATAAAAGATATTTATTATTCAATAGATACAATTGCATTTCATGAAATATTTAAAAGAATTAAAAAAGAAAAATTAATTATTTTTACACTTCCGGTAATTAATCCAATAGTTTTTAAATATATTGACGAAGCAAAAGATACGAATGGCCAGAATGAAAAAGAAGAATTATATTTAAAAGTATTAGAATTAGAGCCAAACATTATGCTTGCAAAAGATGGTTTGGCTTGGGCTAAATTAGAACAAGGCAATCCTGAGGAAGCAATCTCAATTTTTAATCAAATATTAAGATTGAAACCTAAAAAATTTACTTCACTTTTAGGAAGAGCAAATGCTTATTCAGACATTGGTAGTCATACGGAAGCTATTTCTGATTATTTAGAATATTTAGGTTTAGGATTTGATGATGATAATACTTATGTTTTATTAGGAGATTCTTATTTTCATCTGAAAGAATATAATAAAGCATTAAGTTCGTACGAATTCGCAATAAAGCTTAATCCACATAACAAAATTGCAAAAATTAATAAATTAAGAGTTGAATACATAATAAATCAGGAATATGTATCAAAGTTTAAAAACAAATTTAACTAATCATTAACCCACTCCAGTTGGTAATAGTATGCTGCTGTGATGCTAAGTTTCCGAACTTCGCACGTCTAATATGTAGTTTTCAAAACTACAATCAATTGTCCCAATAGTCCCAATTGTCCACCGTAAAAAAATAAAACAGTCAGGCTTAAAAGCCAATAAACACACACATTTCATACTCCCCAGCATAAATGCTGGGGTTACCGCATAAAGACAATTTTGTTTTAAAGTCCTCTCCTGTCTTACTCCCATCTCCTTTTACCGTGTCTCGGCTTGACGAGAGGAGAGGGGCTGGGGGTGAGGTAAAAAAAAGCTCCCCCAACCAAATGAGAGAGCTTCCTATTATTATATATCAATTAACAATTAATTATTAATTATTAATTATTAATTTTTAATTATTAATTTTTAATTTTCGTAATTCGTAATTCGTAATTAAATCAATGGCTCCATCAGCACCTCTATCGTCTGTGCATCACCCGTTATAATCCCGGTAAAAGCAGTAGGCTTATGATTTGGTGACATAACATTACCATTAATTGTTCCTATTGGCTCTTCAATTATATTTAGCTTGGTACTATTATATAAGTACACCTCTTCATCAAGATCAATTTTCACCAAAGCCTCTGCAACTAAATCCAAAGTGTTTTTATCCCTTATCACCATTTTAAAATTACCCATCGGTGTTGAAGGATTTCTCGTTTGGTGCGAACCCAGGATAACATCTTTGTTAGCACTGGTAAATTCGCTAAAAAACTCAGGATTTGTAGTTTCAAAATGCCTCATTACCCTTTCTATACTGTTTTCGATAATTACATCTGCTGCGGTTAATTCACTATCTAAACCTTCAGTATCAAATTTACGATGACCAATAGCACTTTTCGACGTATTCATTTCTAATTCAAAAGCATCTACATTTGCTGAATACTCACTAAGCATCAGGTCAGTCATTCCATAATCAGCTAATTCTAATTTGTTGGTACTAGACAAACTTCTCACTCTTTTTAACAGTGTCAAACTTATTTCGCCTTTTTGTTCAAAACTTGTTTTCACAAGATCCATTTCTCTTTGCAATACTGTTTCTCCTTTATCATAAGCAAAAGCATATACAAAACCCGACATTACCATTGCTCCCTTTACAGACTCTTCTTTAGCATTTTGCTTTTTCTCGGCATAACCTTTAATATTTACTAACTGGTCATCTTTAAAACTGTCAGCAGTTTCAACATGTAGCTTAAATGCTGCTACATAAGCCTTTAATTTAGGAATAGAATCAACAACTAATTTAAATTTCAGAAAAACTAATAACAGTAATTTGTCTTTAGTAAATTTTGCACCTTGTTCACGAGTCATATTATTGAATGTTTTAATCTAAATTGACCAATTGTGTCGATATTTAGCTTCCAATAAAATGATCAAATTTTTATTTAAAATATTACTCCTTACGCATGATAAGATGTAATCGCTATAATCACTGCAAAGGTACTAATTTTTTTGATATAACAAGTGTTTATTAAAGAAAGAAGTAAAATAAATATCTTTTATTTAAAGTATTTTCAAGATTTGGAAGAATGTTAAGATTCCCCCCTTTGTAAACATCACTAAATGAGCTGTGAGTAAAAAGATTGGATTTCCGGGTAAAAAGATTGAGTTTCCCAACAAAAAGATTGGATTTCCCAACAAAAAGATTGCGTCTATTTTTCAAAAGATTCGATTTCCCAACAAAAAGATTGAATATCCTTACCGCAAGATTGAATCCCCCAACAAAAAGATCGACCATCCCAACCAAAAGATACAATGTCTAGGAAAAAGATTGACCATCCCAACCAAAAGATTGAATTTCCCAACTAAAATATCGACCTTCTGGAGAAAAAGATTGAATATTCCTATAAAAATATTGACCATTTTTTTAAAAAGATGAGCAATAGCAAGGGTTTCCGTAAATCTTGCATTTTTTTAGCTCCTTTTATGCACTTGCATTTCGTTACATTTTATAAAAATAAACAAAAAACCAATTTTAAATCTCTCCTTAAGATACGAACATGTATCCCTAAGCTTCCCTATAAGTCGAAGTATTTAGCCATTGTTAGAAGTTTCCATACTTCGAATGTATAATATTTAGTTTTCAACTATATATATATGTCCATGCAGTTCCAATTGTCCAACATTTTTACTCCTTTTCCTTCGGAAAGGGCTGCCTGCCTGCCGGTTTACCTGCCGTTATGTAGGCAGGTGGGGTTATAAAAACTAAAATGCTCTCCCAACTTAATAAGAGCTTCCAATTATTAAATCCTTAAATCACCATATCACCAAATCGCTAAATCACCAAATCATTACATCTAACTTTTTTTTTGTTATTTTTCTCAAAAACTTTGCAATAACTTAGTCCTTTTTTAATGCTATCAATTTTTATTTATTTTATGCTATATTATATATATATTGTATAGGTATTTTAATTCTTAATTCTAAAATTAATCTATTTTCATCGATAAATACACATAGTTTTATTGTTTTTTGTATAAATATCATTAGAATTGAAAAAATATCTAAAATAAATGAATTTTTATTCAATTTTTAAATATTAAAATATGAAGTACTTAAGTTGAATTATTAAATTATTATTAAAAAAAAGCGAAAAAAAGTAAAAAAAGTTTTGGTAGTAATAAAAAAGTGTGTACTTTTGCACTCCCAAAACGAAGGATACAAAGAGAAGGATATAGGAGAATTTTAAGAGTAAAAAAGTTCATTGATGATATTGTGAAGTAAAAGCCAAGTAGCAAATATTACCTAAACGTGAGTTTGGAGTAATGAATAAATCTTTGAGACATAAAAAAAATGAAAATACGATGGAGAGTTTGATCCT
>TBL_comb47_HYPODRAFT_10003684_pt1 | contig 18015 bp, 27 predicted proteins | sample TroBogypolimnion_40_FD_10682 | JGI IMG/M metagenome (IMG submission 10682)
AAACGGAATACCAAGCATTTGAGTGCGCTTTGCAGCTATGTCGTAGGCTTGCTCAATCATCCAGTGTTCGTCCACGGTTAGCCAATTTGGTGTGCGGTTTTTCTTTGCAGCGTCTCGTCTCATCCATTTAGCATTGACTTTATCTTTGTTGGCTTGCGCCCAATCTTTCATCAAACGTTCATGCTTTCCGGGGTTTTGCTCCCGCCATGCAGCAATTGACGCATTAAACTTGTCCTTGTTGGCGCTGCGCCATTCTTGAGCTTTACTCAGTTGAGCATCTTTGCGGCGCTGAAACTTAGCTTTGCTGCGTTCAGATTCACAAACCTTGCACCAAGACGCATAGCCCGACTTGTGGGTCGAGCTTGCGTAAAAAGCCTCAAAAGGCTTTACTTCAGCGCAATGTGGGCAAGATTTCATGTTATGCCAAAGTTAAAGTAGCAGAGCGAGTTGTTCCGTCCGAGCCACGCACAGAAAACTTCAGTGTAGTGTTATTAACAATGCTGATGGTCATTGTTCCGTTGGTGGACAATGTGGCGGCAGTTGTATTTACGGTTTGAATAAAATTCCCACTGGAGTCTATACGGGCGCGTTCTACTGCACCACTACTGCGAAAAATCTGTGTGTCTGCATCAAAATAATTATTGGAGGTATTGTTGTAACCAATGATTAATTGAGCAACACCTGAGTTTGATACATACAAGCGACTGTTTACTGCGCTAGTTGTTCCAATGGCCAAATTCCCACTGGCATCCAGTGTCATTGCTTGGGTGAAGGTGATTGCGTTACCTGCTGTGCCGGAGGGGGCGTTGAACCAGATGTGCTGCCCAGAATCTTGGGTATACAAAGAAGCTGCAAAGGAGTTGCGGTAAATCTGTTGACCAGCAGAGTTCTGATAAGAGTTTTGGTACAAGCGCAAGTTTCCTGCACTGGTTGCCGTTACAGCACCACCTTGGTTTTCAAACGCCTTTAGCGCACTACCCCAAGCACTAGGAGTAACACCCAGTCCAAGGTTGCCGGAGGAGTCAATGGTAACTCTTACATCTCCAGCCGATGCGTCACTACTTAATCCTACAAAGTTAAATGCTCCAGGTGTACTCGTGTTTGCTCCATAAGAAACAAAACCCAGAGTTGTTCCGGATACATATCTCATAGCGCCAGAACTTGCTACCGCCGTAGAATCACTACCCGTTGTTCTAATTGCTCCAGAGACTTGAAGTTTGCTGCTTGGCGAACTTGTCCCAATACCCAGACCTGTGCTGGTTAGGCGCATTTGTTCGGAACCAGTAATGCTGAATAAAATTGGGTAGTTGTTGTCGTTGGTGATATTGGCAACTTGACTAGTGTTGTCCCACCCCATGTAAAATTGTCGGGTTCCAGACGAATAAGTCTCAAACTGCTTGTATCGACCAGAACCGTCAATTTTTACAACAGTCGCCGCTGCACTGTTTGACAGCCCCAAGTTTGTCCCATCAAAAGTAAGCGCAGAACCAGTAGCCAATGCACTTGTACTGGATGCATATACAACACCGTTAGCGGTGAATGAGGTTAAGCCTGTGCCGCCGTTGGTGGTTGCGAGTGTGCCTGTTACGCCTGTGGACAACGGCAGTCCTGTGCCGTTTGTCAGGGTTACTGAGGTAGGAGTACCCAAAGCAGGTGCAGTTAAAGTTAAGCCCGCAATAGTCGCTGCTGTTGCCCCAAGGGAAACCGAGGTTGAGCCAATCGTGACGCTGGAGTTGACTAATTTGGCGTTTGCAATAGAGCCTGCCAACATCGTGTTAGTGACCGTTCCCGTGTCCCCAGATGTAATCATGTTTCCGGTGACCGCAGGCACTGAGATCGTAAAGGTCGATGCGGTATTGGGGCCTGTCAGGTTAACTTGACCGCCGAGCGTGGCTTGAAAGACTAAAGTTCCCATGATGTTTCCTTATGGAGCTATGACAAGTTGCGAGGCTGTCAAAGCCCCTGTGCTTGGGTTAAATTTAAGTTGAGTTGACGAGGTTTTAGCAGGCAAATTACCAGACGTTGAGGTTACCCACATAGGATAAACCGTAGCATTTGTTGTGGTGTCGTCTGTTATGGCCACATTGGTTGCGTTTGTTGCGGTTGTCGCAGTTGTTGCTGAACTGGCATTTCCTGTTAAAGCACCTATAAACGTCGTAGAGGTCACCGAGGTAAGACCCGCTAGGGTTGTGGCACTTCCCCCCAAGGAGATTGTTGTAGTGCCCACAGTGACGCTTGAGTTAACTAAAGCCCCGTTAGGAATGCTTGTTAAATTAGCACCAGACCCACTAAATCCTGTCGCTGTCAAAATGCCCGTAGAAGGGTTGAATTGGTATTTAGTGGAGGAAACGTACTCAGTTGCCAGATTACCCGCTGTTGCCGAGGCAAATAAGGGGTAACGAGTGGCATTAGTGGTTGTGTCGTCCGTAACTGTTGCGTAAGCCGTTGGGGTTGTCCAAGTTGGCGTTCCCGTTCCTTGGCTTGTCAGGACTTGGCCTGAAGTACCCGCAGAAGTAAATCCATAAGCAGAGCCAGTACCATAGGCGACAGCACCAGCAGTAGGAGTAGCCGTTCCATTTGTGCCTCCTCGGTTGATAGCAATTACATTGCCATTCCATGTGGCGCTTGTAATTGAACCAGCATAATCTAATGTATTTGTTGACCAAGAAACATTAGAGGGCGTGGAGTCGTGTCTGTCCCAAGAGCCTGCGGCAATTGAGTTAGACAGCAAAACAATCGTTACATAACCACCAGCTTGGATGGTTGCAATAGTTGTGGACGAGTTATTTTGAACAGTAATCGTACCAGAAGATTGATTATTGTTAAACGTAAAAGTTGCACCATTTGGAAGCGTAGTGGCATCAGGAAGTTTAATAACTTGACCACCTGACCCTGTAATTTGCAAATTTTGGGATGATGAAGCAATTAAAACAATTGTTGTGCCACTAGCTGCTTGAGTTAAATATCCTTCAAACAAGCAGTTTGTGGTGATATTTCCATTTGCATCACGCAAAACAACAGAATTTGCACCACTTGAACTTATTACGCCTGTACCGCCATTGGCGACACTCAAAGTTCCACTTAGCGTAATAGCGCCTGATGTATTGCTAGATGGTGTTAAACCAGTTGTTCCAGCAGAAAAAGTGCTAACAAAACTGCCCGACAAAGCACTTGTGGGAATTGTTGTTGATGATGTTACTGCGCTTGATCCATTGGCATAAACATACCCTGTTTGACCAGTCAGAATGAAACTAGACAAGCCTGAAATTGAGCCACCAGTAATTGCAACATTGTTTGCGTTTTGGGTACTCATTGTTCCCAAACCGGTAATATCGGTGTTGGGAATCGTGGCTTGACCCGACAACGCTGAAGTCCCATTTCCCTTAATGTAACCGCTTAAAGTGGTTGCACCAGTACCGCCATTAGAAACTGTGATTGTTGAGGCGTTCCATGTGCCTACTGTCAGCGTTCCAACGCCTGTAATCCCTGTATATGACCCTGATATACGCGCTGTGTCAATCGTTCCCGATGTAATCTGAGTCGCACCAATGGCAATGTTTGTGTCTGCCAAAGCGGTCAATTGACCTTGGGCGTTTACTGTGGCTGTCAGAGTCTTAGATGCTGACCCCACAGATGCGGCTGTAACGCCTGTATTCGTGATTGAGAACGTGTTTGAGGCAAGGGTTAAGCCTGTGCCTGCAAAATATGTTCCTGTGCCTGAAAACTGCACAAAAGTGATGGGCGTTACATTAATTGTGCCTGTATCGGCAGAGTTTGAAACCCATCCAGTATTTGCGTAAGTTGAGCCGTTAAGAACAACTGTGTACGCGCCTGGCACTTCTGACCATACATCCATGTCCGTTGCGCGAGTCCATGCGCTTGCAGACGCGACATAAATGCCGTTTTGTGACGATGTGGCCTGATTTTTTACTAGAACCCGATCACCCGCCAAAGTTGTGTAGCCATCAATGGTTTGTAGCCCTGAAAGCGTAATTGAGGCTGTTGTGCCACATTTAACCGCTTGTTTTGGGTTTAAACCTTGGGCAATTGAGTCAACATAAAACTTGTTAGCAATGTCTGTGTTGCTAGTTGGCGAAGTCGTAACTTGGCCAGTTGTCGCAAATATGTTGGTAAATGTCCCCAATGATGGGGTGATGCCGCCAATAACGCTACTGTCAATTGTGCTATTTGTAATGACCAATCCCGATTGTTGGGGATTGATATTTGGATAGAACGGAGTTCCCGCAGGGCCAATTAAGTTAACCAACGTAAAAGTCGGTTGTGGCCCAAAGATGCCCTGAACAGGAACTAAATTGATTGTAGAGGTACTGGCGGCATTGGTCATTACGATTGATCCACAGCGGGAGTCAAGTAAACAAGGCTAGGGCCAGCAGATGCGCCAATCGCCGTTACATAGCAAGGGTTTTGCATGTTAATGGGAGGGCAAGCAAGCACAATAGGAAACTCCATCAAGGCAGGCAAGATGAAATCCCCTGGAGTGCCATCCGCAGGCAATGCAGCCGTATCAGTTGACAATTGACTGAATTTAATTGCTACGTTAACTGCACCAGTATTCAGGCAGGCAACGTAGTTAATCTGATCCGTCGTGTTTGCTGTCAACTGTACCGCAGAGTGAGCAGAGCCCGTGACACTTAATGCCACGGTCTTGCCACCAATTCGGATTACAGATGTATTAGCCATGTTAGACAGCCGTTACGGGTGCAGGGCCTTCCAAGCGAGTCACTTGGATTGTATATACACCAGCCGTGGGCACTACTGGAGAAGCAGTCACGTTACCGAACTGGATGCTCAAAACACCAGCGGTCAAGCAGTCAGCTTCAGCAATAATGATACCGGCGATCTGAGTGCCATTCAGACCCAAAACAACCACGATGTCGGTGGTTTGCAAGCCAGGAACTGAAAAGGTCTGAGCAGCGGTCGTATTAGCAGCAACGCTTACCGGAGTCAGGTTAGGTTGAATGTAGAAAGTTTCGTGTGAATTGCCACGAGTGATGGTCGTTGAAGACATGATTATTCCTTTGCAGAATGATTAAATTATACCGATAAAAGAAAAAAAGCCACCCCTTTTGAGGATGGCCTTTTTTACTTTTCTGTTGGCTTAAGCCTTCAGGAGGCCGTATGCTTTCAGAGCAGTTACGACATCACCGAGAGTGTAGGCGGTAGAGCCGCTAGCACCAGGGAAAGTGGTGTTAGTGTACACAGCAGTGGTCGAACCAGCAGCGGTCGTGGTGGTATTGCCACCAGAAGTTTGCTGAGTAACGGGAGACTTGCCAAAGAAACCAACGGGGCCGCCGTTGATCGCGATAGCTGTGCCGTCGGTAGAGTCACCACCAATCAGGTAGTGAGGGGTAGTGGTACTCGATGGGCCTGGATTAGACATGATAATTCCTTAAAAAAAGAGGTTTAAGCTGCAATACGGCAAGCCAACTCTGGATACAGAGGAGCCCAACCATACAACACATCCAAACGAGTGGGAATAGAGTCGTTGTTGATAGTGTATTGACGAACAACACGCATCGACAGACCGATTTCCTTATCGCTTGCACGACCAGCGAAGTGAACGCCATCAGGCAACTCAAGGTCAGCCACTGCCAAGGTAAAGGCATTGCGGTGCATCATGATGTTCTGGGGGCTAGACACGCCAGTGTTGTTAAACGCTGTGATGTTTTGCGAACCAGTAGAAGTGATGCTCACGTTTTGGAACTGACCACCAGAGATGATGGCAGGGCTTACCACTACGTTAGTAGCAGAAGTGCCAACAGCAGTAGTAGACTGAACCACGAAGTTACGCAGTTTGCCGTAGCTTTGACGGTTTTGTGGGTTAACAGCGTACACACCAGGGATAGTGAACACGTCGCCAGCGTTCAGGGTAGAAGCGGCAGATGCGGTCAACTGAATGGTGCTGTACTGTGCCCAACCAGAAGTCAAGAAGCCAGTAGCGGTGGTTACGTTGCAAGCAATGGTGTTAGCAGACCAAGAACCGAATGTCTGAGAGACAACGTTCTGATCCAACTTCCAGTTCACGCCAGCGCTGTCACGACCCATCAGACCTTTACGGTACTGCTCGCCGATTGCTTCTTGAGGAACGAACAAACCTTTCAAGCTGTCAACGATAGTTGCAGAGGTGAAGGGTTCGACGATACATACATGAACGACGGCCATCACGAGGAGCGCCTTCGCTGTCAAGGTAAGCACCAGCAGTCAGATAAGTAATCAGACCAGTGGGAGGAGTGCCAGCAGTACCAACGATGTTGGCGGTTTGCAAAGCAGCCAAGGACAAACCATCACGGTCGATCTTGTTGGCAATAGCAGCCACGGCAGGCTTCAGAACACGGTCAGAGAACATGTCCAAAGACAATGCCAAGTCTTGAGTGGTGAACTGTGTGTCAACGTGGAACTGAGTGCTCAAGGTCACTGGAACGCTCGTTTCGTTAAAATCTTCAACGTTCAGGGCAGGGCCAGTAGTACCAATGAAACGACCAGGACGACGGACGTTCACAGTGTTACCAATTTTGCCGCCAACGACAGCGAATTGGTCATCATAGTTGCGGTCAACTTCGGAAGTGAAGGTTAACTCGTTTTCCAAGACCATCAACGCTTCGTTGGTGATCTTGCTAATGGTAAGCAAGGTATTGCTCATGATATTTCCTTAAAAAAGATTTTGGTTACCGAATCTTTCCAGCCTTACGAGCCGCTTTCCATGCTTGATAAGTGCCGTGAAACGCTCCATTTGCGTCTACTTGTACACCCATCGCATTTCCAGTTGCTCTGATCGGATTGATCGGAGGTGGTGCTTTACTTTTGCCCACAGGATTACTAGGCGCATTCTCAGTTTTCCTCTCAAAACGAGCTTCTAGCTTTCCAATCTCGCGTAGCGCGGCACTTGGCGACATTGAAGTGATTTTTTTAGCTAACTCTGAGTTGTCCGCTAATTCATAAAGAATACGCGGCCCCGCATCGCTCTCTAAAATCGCATCTCGCACATGATCGGGGACGACCACATCCGAGCTTGCCACCATGTCATCAAAATCTGGCATCTCCGTTTTCGCTGCTGCCACTTTTTGCGACCAAGATTGAATAACCTTTTGTCGCTGTTCGTCGGCCCTGCGTTCACGTTCTTCCTGATCTCTTTTTACCAATGCTTGCTCAGTAGACCATTCTGCCAATGCTTCTGCGTATTCAAAAGCATCAGAGAATTGACTTGGCTGAGGCTTTGCATCAACGGGCTTAACCTGGGGTTGGGCTTGTTGACGCAACGCTGCTAACTCTTTTTCCAGATTTTCCCGAGCTTCACGTTCCCGTTGCGCTTCTTTACGCGCTTCTTCACGTTGTTTCGTTATGTCTGAAAAACGTTTTTCAAGTTTTGGATTACTCTTTCGTTCCTCTGTGGGTTTGGCTTCCTCTTTTTCGTCAGGCTCACTCTGAGTAACTTCTTCCACCGGCTCCGTAGGAGTTTCCTCTACCACGGCCTCGGGTTCAGGTTTGTCAGCTAGGCCCATTTTTGCGAAATAAAAATCTGCCGCATTCTCGCTAGTCAATACTTGTCCAGCTTCTTTATCACTTTGCATGAGTTTCCTCAAGGGTTTTCCCCATCTACCTGACGGGTAAGGTTTGTGATTTATATCACGAATTTAATTAAATTGCTCTCTCTGTTGTTTCGGCTGAAGCATTTTTTAGTGCTTCTCGGTCTAAATGAGCTAACAAAATAGCAACTTCTGCCTTCAGTCGTTCCACTTCCAACTGAGTTTGAGTCTTGAGCACCGTGTCATGAGCCTGAGTATCTGTTCTCAGCTTCATGTCGGTATGGCGCTCTGCATCCCGTAATTCGATCTCATGGGCGCGGTTTGTCTCTTTAATCAGAGTGCGTTTAGTCTCAGCGTCCTGTTTGACCTGCTCGATGTCTTGACGCTGCTTCATAGCCAACTCAATCGCTTGGAGTTGCTGTTGCATGTCCTTGACCTTCTTATTGGCCATTGCCAGTTGCATCTGGACTTGAGGAGGAATGTCGGACTTGTCGTCAATCTGAGCCAACGGATTGGAGGCGGCAAGGCGGTCTGCGATGATGTCTGCGCCTGGGAAATCCATGTTTCGGAACACTAAATCTCCAGCAATGCCGAACAGTTGTTGGTTTCCAGTAAGCAAAGGCATCATGGCCTCTACCGCAGCTTCCCGCTTAGAGTTATAGCCTGGGCCGGTTTCCATAACCACATCATATTGCCCAACAGTCATGTCGTGCATAACCTGCCAAACACCCTGATCGTCCTGTTTAGCCTCGTTAATCGTCACTAAATCAGGTTTTCCGTCCTGACCAATGATCCGCATAACCCTTTGAGTGTCGTAAATCTTGGGGATAAGATCAAGAATGATCTTGCCAACCTGACAGATAGATTTTGTAAGGTTGTCGTAAAAGTCAAAGTTAGTCAGGTCAACTTGTTGTTGTTGGCCATTTAGGGCTTTTCCGGAGACGTTTCCAGGTAACTGCTGAGATGGGTCAAATATTCCCATCAAAGTCGCTATATCCTGATTGATTGCAGCAGACGCAGCCATTACACCAGACGGAGGAGGCTCGGGCTGGAGGCGCTGTGGCGGTGGCGCTATATTGCCATCAATGTCTGTCTGCTTATAGCGCAGCAGAGGGAACGACTTAACGTTAGCCGCTGCCCATTCATTCTCGTGGCCTTCATCCTGACCCTCTGCCATCAGCCATTTAGCCTTTGGAGCCAGTGCGACGCTTTCAGTAATCGTGGTTTGCCAGAAGTTATACATCCGCTGCGCGTCTTTGGCATGGCGAACAATACCGAATTTGTGACGTTTATCCCCTACAACCACATGGCGACCATAGACCGGAACGATTGGGATGTATTTGCTTGGCCAATCCCGTTCTTCCAAAACTTCAATTGCGGTTAGTTTCTTGTATTTAATCGTGCGTTTATAAGATTCACGCTCATTATCGATTGTAAGCCCCGCAGCCTTGACCCGAGCGAAGAAGTCTTTGCCATCAGCAAATTGCACTGTGCCATCATTTAATTGATACAGTTTTGCCTTTTCCATCACTGCGTAGTAATACTCAGCAACGCGAATGTCCTCTTTGGTGATCCACTCGGACTGAGAATCACCCGTTCCACGCTGGCTAAAAGAAGTGCCGCCGCCATCATCCGCGCCTGGATACATGACTTTGAACTTCTCTTTGCTAATCATGGTTGTGATTAAGCAACGCTCTGCGTCTGAGCCGTCTATCCGAGTTGAGTTCGGGTCAAAGTAAACTGTGAACGGGTTATCCACAGCGTCGATGTAGATTTCTTGGTCGAAACTGTCGTCTGAGACATATTTAGTAATCAACCGAATAAAGCCCCAACCCATCCTGACTGCATAGTCAAATGCCGTGTCATAGGCGTTATCAGCGTTGGATTGGACTTCAATGTGCCGACAGATGCCCTCGATCACCTCAGCCGTTTTTTCGTTAGCTTGGGTGTTCATCCCATGAACTTTAATCCTTGGGCGCTGCTGTCTTTGTTGGTTGGTGACTTGCCTGCAATAACCGTCTAACTTGTTAATCGTCAAAATAGGACGAGATTCAAGGTTTCGGCTGTTTTGGAGTTCAACTGGCCATTGCTCGCCCGCAGAGACGAATTTAAGGTCTTCTAGCCCTTGTTGACGGTTCATTGTCTCTGCGTCGTTGCAGAGCTTTAGGAACTGTTTTGCTTCGTCGATGATTGGATCGTAATCTGATTGGGACATATTTAGGCCATCCAACTGTTAGGCAACTGATAACTTGGCTTTGGTGGAGCGCGTTTCTTAGGCTCATTTACCATCAAGCCTAACATTCTGAACGCATCTGCACCGTGGCTGTATTGGTCATGCAACGGGTTTTTGCTGAATTGTTTAGTTTCAGGGTCAACTTCGTAGCGATAGTGACGCAAACATTGTAGTCCATCGTGGCAGTTTTCCCTATCAAACCAGCAATTTCTGAATAAAGTCCTAGCAGCGTTGATACTGTCAGCTATTGGCGTTCTAGGGATTATTCGGGTTTTGTATCCCATACTTTTAACGATTTGTTCAATCGATCTGCCTGCCGCTGCAAGAGTTTTGTTTTCTGCGTCATGCGGTAACCAAAGGGTGTCATAGATATACCCGTAGGTCTGCATCTTAGCCAGGTAATCGGTAATCGTCTTTTGGCTGTCTTCGATATAGCGAATCAGGCGCGTTTCCATGCCAATGAACTGGACAAACCAAATAGCGGTCGCATCGCTCCAACCAAGGTCAAATACAGCGTGAACGGGCTTTGAAGGGTCATATCCTACCCTTGTGATCCTGTTTTCTAGGTCAGCTTGTTGGAGTTCCCTAGCGAATACCGCGCCATCCACGGTTTGTCGGCAAATGCCTTCCCAGACGGTGTTATAGGCTTGCATATCCCGCAGCTTGAGGGAATCCTTCTCTAAGCGCAGCGTGTCAGGAAACCACGGGTTGTCATTCCAATTGATCTTTGTGACCACTGAATTTTCTGGAGGGTTCAGGACAAAGCGCTGATAAGTCTCGTCTGTCTCCAGTTCAGGGTTAAAACTGATCCAGATTTCCGATTCTTCTTTACGGATGGTTGGAATTAAAACATCCCAGGATCTGCCAGACACTGACTGAGCTTCTTCTACCCAACAAATATCCACACCTTCAAATGACTTGACGTTAGCGATATTGTTTCTGAGGCCAACGAAGTTAAATTCTGTGCCGTTCTTGCCCCGAATAGTGTTTTGGGTTATCTCGTACATCCCATTTAGGCTCAAGTCGTCGATCTGGTCACACAAGAGCTTATGGACAGAATCCTTCATTGAGGTCATAAACTCCCGAGCGCAGAGGATACGGAGAGGGTCTTTAGCGCCCTTAATCAGTAAAGCCCGAGCAATTGCCCCACGACTTAGCGCCACCACGACCACCATATAGGACGCGATACCGAGACTTAGCAGGCTGAAATAAGCAAGCGAGCTTCTCAGGAAACTCCGCTTTTTTGAATTTTTGCACTTACTTCATTCATCCGTTTTGACTTCAGGCTGAACAAATGTTACCTGAATGCCCTGCAAAGGCTCACCATCTGCGCCTGTGACTTCCTGTTTAACAGTTTCAGACCAGCGCATCTGCGCCTTTGTCCACCAAATCAAACTGGTAGTGTCGCCTGCCACCGCCTTAGAAAACAGCGTTTTAGCGATCTGCCCGTTGGCTTTGGCTTTGCCCGTATCCAGTTCAGTGCGGTAATACTTCCTCAAAGTCTTGTCATCTATGCCGACCAAGATAGCGATCTGTTCGTGGGGCAAGCCTAAACCACTAGTGCTTTCGACCAGTTTTCGTTTCTCATCTGTTGGCTCATGAGCCTGTTGTGGAATGATTGGCATCTTTATTAAGGGGAACTCGTTTAAATTTTAAGCAGTTTCCTCGGTTTCTGTCAAAAGAACGGCTTTTTTTCCGGTGAATTCTTCCCATCGCTTTACTATAACATCGCAATACTTTGGGTCAAATTCCATTATGAAAGCTTGGATGCCATTCTTCTCGGCGGCAATCAATGTGCTACCAGAACCACCAAAGAAGTCGGCGATTGTTTTGGCTGACAATTTGAAGCGTTTAATAATCCATTCCATCAATGACACGGGCTTTTGCGTTGGATGGACACGATTGGTCTTTTCAGATGCCTGCGTAAATTGACGGACAACACTACGGAAGTTTGCCCATGCCAATTCGCAGTCGGTTTGGTCTGATTGGCCGTTGTTTTTATCCCATACAAGCCAACATTCGCTGTCTGGCAATGCGGAACTGTAATAGTTGGCTCCCCACCAAATATGCTTTGATTCAGGATATAGGCCAAAAATCAGATTAAATGCGTCTTTTGCCACATCTTGGTTGTCATCGCCAAGAATGTCAACTTTGTAATTCTTTTTAAGGACTGAAGATTTGCTTACAGCGTTCATGCCATATGGTGGGTCGGTATGAATCAAATCTGGATAAACGCCTTGCATTAACTTATCCACATCATTCAAACTTGTTGAATCACCGCACATGAGTCGATGCTGACCCAATTTGTAAATGTCGCCTACCTTTGTTGTTGGATCAATAGGCAAGCTTGGCACTTCGTCTTCATCCGTCAAACCTTCTTCAAGTTCAACAGGATTTAATGCCTCGATCTCTTCCAAGCTGAACCCAGTCAATTCCAAGTCAAAACCCAATTCTGCCAACTGGTCAAACTCCAGTTTTAGCATTTCATTGTCCCATCCTGCATTTAACGCAAGGCGGTTGTCGGCAATGATGTAAGCTTTCTTTTGGGTTTCGGTCAGTTCTGCCAGTTCAATGGTTGGCACTTCTTTATAGCCGAGCTTACGCGCAGCCATTAGGCGACCATGCCCTGCAATAATGCCGTTATCCCCGTCTACCAGGATTGGGTTAGTCCAGCCAAACTCTTTAATGCTTGCCGCTATTTGTGCCACTTGCTCATCGCTGTGGGTGCGGCTGTTGTTTACATAAGGAATTAGCTCTGTGACCAGTTTTTGAGTGATTTTCACTTTTTCTTTGCCAGTTTTGCTGCCGCTTCACGTTTTACAGCGTAACTTATCGCAACTGCCTGTTTGACAGGTTTCCCTGCCTTTACTTCCGTTTTGATGTTCTCTTTAAACGCTTTGGGGCTTGTCGACTTCTTGAGCATCTTTGCTATCCAGTTGGGTTAACCACCATTGGCAGTCTTGAATTGCACCTTGAATAGCCACCAAATTGACTTCCATTTGTTTCGCTTGGTTGGTCAGTTCGGTGATGCGGTCTTTAATTTGTTGTTCGGTCATGATTCTTCCACAAAGCAAATATCCATCCATGACATTTTCAGATGGCGTTCGTTGTTGATGTTGATTTCCTCGAACTTCAGGTATTCATCCCCGTAGTTTTTGGCCAGTGTTCCAAAGTAAACCTTGTCGCCTATGTTTAAGCCTTCCTTGACCGCATCTGGGCCAACAGCTACTACATAACCGATTGAGTCCGCTTCTGCGGTTTGGACGTATAAAGCGCTTTGGATTCGTTTTTCAGGCTTGACAATGATCTTGTCTCGCAAGGGTGTCAGTTTCATTTCTTTGGCCTCCCACGCTTTTTAGGAGGCTCTGTCGGGATTTCTATTGGTAAAGCAGAAAACTCACCACATATTTCTGTGTGGTGGCGGTTTTGATATGTTGGGTAACGCCTGCAAACACCCATTGTCCCGTGATTTTGGAAGTGTTTACAGGTATTACAATTCTCACTAGCCAATTCAAGCTCCTTTTGAGTTGGTTAGAAACCCGCAGTCATGCCCGACTGCGGTGTTTCGCTTTACTTGTACTCGGTGCGCTTGTGCTCGTAAGCTACATGCTCACGGCTACCGCCTTTAAATTCACCGAGAAGGCCATCATTCTTGCCCATGTGACCGTCTACGCGATCACCCATGCCATCAGCTTTACCCATTCCAACACCCCCAACCAGTTTAGCTTTACGCTCTCCTGAAGTGTCAGATGCCGTTGCGCCCTTTGGAACTTTCTCGCCAGAAGCGCCAGGCATGAATTTGGTGCTGTTGACACCCTTCTCACTACCCATCTTCTCGCCAGTGCGATCCGAAGCGGCTACACCCTTTGGTGTCTTTTCTTTGCCGTAGTAACCCATGATTTTTCCTTGATCTAGGCGAAATGCCCAATCCTATTTTACACAGATTTGCCATTCACGTTCATTTCTTCCCGTGTTTGACTTCACTTTATTGCCTGTCAATGTGATAAATCCTAGCTTTTCCATCTCAGATAACCGTCTGGCGACCTGATTGGGGTCTAGGTTTGTGTTGTTTGAGATGCCATCCTTTCCTAGAGGCCCATATCTTTTTAGGCACTCATAGATGATGACAACATGGTCTTCAACTTTAATTGATTTAGCAGCCTCAAACGAGGTGATAGGGTCTGCTGACCTTGCCCTTGGAAAAAAACCTAATATATCTGCGAATTTCATAATTTGTCCTTTAGGTAGGGGTACTCGCTGCGTCTGTTAATTTTGACCTGTTTTAATCAAAAGCTAATGTCGTCATCCTTGGGAGTGTCTTTTTCCCGTGGTTCGTTCAGGTATGCCCATCCAGACCAACCACCTTCCATCACTGGCATGTTGTCGATCTTGAGCATTTCCCCGTTTTTTGTGTCAATCACTGACCCTATTCGGGTGTATCGGTTCTTTTCTTGCCCTTGGGCATTGGTGTATTTTCCCGTAATAACGGACACTTCTTTTAGTACTTTAGCCATAACGTCTTTCGTTTAGTTTCACAATTTTTGCATCTAGTTCACTAAGGAACTCTTTTACTTCGGTCTCTAATCCTTTAATAATTGAGTCGTGGTATTCGACCCGCTTAATAAAAAGTTTTAGACCATCTGGCATTCTAGGGTCGTAACTCACAAAATCACACCACTGCCGATTAGTACATGCCATTTGCCACATCATTTGGGTGATGTATTTGGATGGCACTTTGTCGGACAGTAGTGTCTCAATGTGAGTCGATGTGTTGGGGCACTTTATTTCTATAAGCCCAAATAGCCCTACAAGCCCATCAGGAGACGCGCCAGCCTCGGTAATAGATGGATGGATAACAAACCCTGTCTCGTCCACTAAAACGTCCATTTTGGCTTCATACGCCGCCCTGGCGAGGGGTTCTGTATCCGTCCCCCACTGCATAGCTGTATTTGTGTAAGTCTCTGCGGGTACTCCAGTCATTCTTTCGCAGACCAATTGAGCCATGTAGTTGTCTCGACTTGTGCTGTAACCGGATTTAGTCTTAGCGACAATATCAGCTACTCGGGAAGCTGTGACCTTTCCACACCTGGCGGCAAACCATTCTGGTGATCTTTGTTCCATTACAGTTTCCCTTTCATTTTGTCCTTAACTGCGATTACCTTTTTTTGCCATGTCGGTTCACCGTTGGCATAAGCATAGGCTTTGACGTAAGCTTTTTTCAAATCTTCTTCTGTCGTGGTCGCCTCGATTGCCGCCAGATGGTCAGCCATCACTGATTCGTCAACTTCTGATTTCTTGACTTCTGTTTTGCGGCTAGCAGCGTTTCCGTCATCATCTTCTGGAGCGATACCGCAAGCAGCCATCAAGGAGTAACGCCGAGCATAAGTTAACGCTGACCCGTAACCCTGGGGGTCGTGCTTAACAGCGGGAACGTGCAGTTTGCCGCAGCTAAGTGTTTCGCCAGATTCGTGGATAAACACAGTCTCTACGACTACACCAGTGTCTGATTCTGAGCATTGCTGAACAAGAGCGATGCCATTGTTGTTTAAACCGTCCATAACGGCCTCAACGCAAGCGGACAGGTCAGCGTATCGGCTGCGAAAATGCGGGTTAGTAGAGGTCTTTAAAGCGGGGCCAAAGGCTTTTTGAGCTTTGACAAATGCTGTGGCAATACTTTTCATGATTCTTTCCGTTCTACTTTTGTTGCTAACAAGGCTTTATCGCCAAGCAATCTGACTGAGCGCACCCAAGCGCGGATGTTGTGACGGGCTATGTCGCGCGGAACATCATCTATTGCCCAAAGTTCCCGAGCGCGTTTGAGGATTGAGGTGTTCATGAAATCACCTTTAATTCGCTGTCAATAGTGAAACATTGAACAGTAAATTCATTGCCGTCCTTGTCAGTGATGACGATGTAACGAACTTTGTAACTTGTGCCATCTCTGATTTCTTTAACCTCAATGGTTTTAACTTGGTGAAGGGTTAACGAGTTCATTTCAACCCCTCCAGGCTAATAGAATGGCAAACACAGCACCGATTGCGATGGCGGCTAAACAGTCTAAGATTTGATCTTTCATAATTTGTCTTTCGTAAAATTAAAACCATTCAAAAACTTTTGAGGCAAGAATTGTTCCCTCGTCATTTTTTACATTGAGAGTGCTCAACGCATATACACGGTATGCTTCTGCGAAACCTTTAGCCTGCTCAATATTTTCGAGATCAATTTCTGCAATCAATGTTTTTTCGACGCCGTTAAGCTCTTCGGTGATGGTAAAACTTTGTTTCATTTTGCTTCCTTAAAAGACCCTTGTGCGAAATTGCTAGGGCATGGCTGAATTATAAGCCAACTTATTACGGAATTTCCATCTTTCCAAAAAAAAATTAAAAAAATTTTGGTTTTGTTACAAATTTGCCCGATAAGGTCACTTATACTAACGGCATGGAAAAATCAACTGCAATACGGCTCGCAGGGTCACAAACCAAGCTGGCTGCGATACTTGGCATCGCACAAAGTGCTGTGGCACAATGGGGCGAGGATGTCCCGATGATGCGGATTTATCAACTAAAAGTCTTAAAGCCTGGGTGGTTTAAGGGTGAAAAACCAACCCCAAAAGCAATGAGGCGAGTATAGAAAAATTAGGTATAATTTTTGAAACACGGCTAGGTTGGGATTGATCCCCCGACCGAAAAGCGAACTCCCCGCCTGCCGCAGTTTCTTTTCTGGGAGATTTGCGGAGTTGCTTAAATGCACTATTACCAATTTCACATTGGTGACTACATCAGTCACACTCGCCACCTTTCTTTGATGGAAGATTTGGCTTACAGAAGGCTTTTAGACTTTTATTTTTTGCATGAAAGTCCTATAAAACAACGTGACATAGCGCGTCAAATTGGCATGCGCGACTATGAACAAGACGTTTTAACCGTCCTCAATGAGTTCTTCATGTCAACAGAGGAAGGCTTTGTAAGTCCTCGTGCCGACAAGGAAATTAAGCAATACAAAGAGTTTTCAGAAGCCGGTAAACGTGGGGCGGCTAAGAGGTGGGCAAAACCCCCTGATGAGGAGGCTAATAGCCCCCCTAATGCTACCCCAATAGCAACCAATAACCATAAACCAATAACCAATAACCAAATAAATACCAATATATGTCCACCTGACGGTGGCCTTCCGAGTTGCGACCATGAAAAAGTTATTGAGCTTTACCACCAGCACCTTCCAACATTGAGAAGGGTAGAGGTTTGGAACGACACCAGAAAAGGCTACCTTAGACAGCGATGGCGGGAAGTGGCTGAGGANCTATCCAAAGAGAAGGAGATTGTGGCTTCTGATGTACTGAACTGGTTTGCAGAGTTTTTCGACCATGTAGGGCAATCCAAGTTCTTGACTGGCAGAGTNANCAGCAAAGACGGGCGAGCGTTTTTAGCTGATCTTGAGTGGATTTTGAAACCTAGCAACTTCGCAAAAATCATTGAAGGGAAATATCATGGCTCTAAATAACTTTCGCATTAACCAAACCAAAACTGAGGATGATGATTATTCACGTTATTGCTCAGTAAATAATTGCCAAAATCTTTGGTCGGTGAGAGCTGACGGTGATAAACAAAAATGCTCTTATCACCAATGGCTTAGAACTGATAAGCCAAAGAAAGCACCGATTTTTCCAAACTTGCAACAAAAATCTAAACCTGCATCAACATGGTATGACGAGGTGGAATTTTGACTTATGACCAAGCAAACAGAATCCTTGACCGCACCCGCGAAGGGTGGGAATTTAGCGAATTTGTCGTCCTCAGAGCTTTGGAGCTTACGGGAGACTATGAACCAAATGGAAGCGAAAGAATGGATACGCCGCTACAAAAAGAAAGCGATGGAGGAAGGCAAACTTGAGGCTTTTAACTGGTGGCAAGAAACGCTAGAGGACATCGAGAAAAAACGAGGCAAGCAAGCGGCGCAAGATTTACGAGATCGTATGAACTCTTTAAAGGAATCAAAGGGTAAAGCATGACACGAGAAGAAATCTTACAGATAGGACGAAAAGCTGGTGCGTTAATTGAAATTGCTCAAGAGAAAGACTTGCTGTGGCTAGAGCGTTTCACAGAGATGGTAGCAGCTAAAGAGCGTGAGGCGTGTGCAAAATTGTGTGAGTCTGAATCATCAAACGTGGCAGAGCACATGTTTGGCAAAGAATGTGCCGCAGCAATCCGAGCAAGAGGAAACACATGACATTCATGGTAACTT
>TBL_comb47_HYPODRAFT_10003687_pt1 | contig 18005 bp, 6 predicted proteins | sample TroBogypolimnion_40_FD_10682 | JGI IMG/M metagenome (IMG submission 10682)
AGAAACCGCTGCCGGTTGATCGAAAGTGTCGCGCGCACAAGTTAGGGGTCGATTTGAATCGCGTTTATGGGTTGGGTGCTTTTCATGTGTTCATGGCGGATTCTTCGTTGCCTGAAGACACGCTATTTGTACCGCTCAACAAACCGCTCATCAGAAGTCCACGTGGAGGACATCGACGCACCGTGAAAAGCGCGAGCCAGGGCGCCAATGTTCTTCTCGTCCCCCTTCAATTCGTTCAAAGGTTTCGCCAATAGGGGTTCCAAGGGCAGGAGGGAATCAGGGCCAGGCTTGGTAAAACCATAGAGACCAATGCCGTCGTTCTGCGCGGCCGGCACAATCTGCGTGGGCTCTTGACCGTTCCAGTTCGCCAGGCAGGTGATCAGCCGGGTCTGCGGTCCGATCATTCTCTTTGCGTCCTCGGTGCGACCTTTGTCTCCAGCTTCGTTTAGCAGCCAGTCGCATTCCCGCAACGCCGATGAATTGACAATATGCGGATCGTTGACGTCGCAACAGGTGAGCCAAACTATACAGTTGGGATTGCTTTCCTTGGCGGCTCGGCGAATGGTCTTCCAGCATCGTTCGACCGCGCGGCGACCAAACTCGGTTGCTTTTGCACCGGCGAGTCCCTGTTCTCCAGGGAACGCTTCTCCCATCAATTGGGCGTAAAGTTGCTGCTCGCATTTCAGCCAGCCAGCGTTACCACGCGCGGTGGGCATCCGAAGCCAGTCAATCATGAAGCCATCGATACCAGTCTTTTGAACCGCGTCACGAATGGCCCTGTCCAGATAGGAAAGGTATGCGTCCGTGTAGGGTATATGCGGTTCGCTTGGAGTTCCATAGCTGAGCTCGGGGTGGTTCTGCCCCCATTTCGTGTTCGATCCGGCGCAGAAATACCCAAGCACCAACATGCCTTCCTTGTGACCCAACCGCACCATTTCGGTCAAAAAGTCGTATTTCAAACCGGGTTGCTCGGGAACCACACCGTCCTTATACCAGGCATAGCCATTGCAGGAGAGACAGAATGTTTGGATGACGTTTACGCCCATCAACTTATACCAGGCAATGTGTTTTGCAGGATCGGCATCCGCCCAGAGACCGGGTTTAGCAAACCCGTTAACCCCGCCCGGGCCCCAGTTGAAATCAATATCGTAGGCCCTGATCTCCTTGGGAACATTGCGAGCTTCCTTAGGCTTCACGCCCTCCCGAGGCGCCGGGGCGCCCGAGGACGTAACCCACGTCCCTAACCCGAGGCGCATCCGCTTGCCGGTATCCGAAAAGCTTATCTGCGCGACGCCGTCGGCGTAATGCCATCCCGCTAGGAAGTCACTTACAGCCCTTCCCGACGTCTGTTTCTCCAGGGCGGTTCCGTCCAGATAAACGTTTCCGGGGTCTGAGCGGGTATGGACCTTGAACAGGTAGTGCCTCCGCGCTGGCACATAGGCGCCGGGAGCCTTGCGGGCCCCTATATCGAGGGTGACACCGTCCGGGCGTTTAAGGGCTCGATACTCCGTTGTGCAGTATTCGCCCTTTTCATAATCGCAGGAAATGCCATCATCCTCGTAGAGCGTGAAGGTGGATGTCCCCTCCGGATACACGTCAACGATCAGGGGGTCCAGGGGCTTTTCTCCTACGTAATTCATGTCCGGCATCATCGGTATAATGGCGCCGGCCCGAACAAACACCGGAAGCTCATCGGCCGGAGCCTCAAAGTTAGTCAGCGTCCTTCCGCCTTCAAAGGTCCTTCCATCCCAGTAATACGTCCAGTTGCCTTGGGGCAGATAGATGCTGGAACGATCGAATGCGACCATTAAATTGGGGCCGTAACAATATTGATTAGAGACAGAATAGGTCCGTTCATCAGCCTGGAACTCAAGCGGCAGAGGGCGGATCGGTCCAATGCCGGTCAGGTGTTGCTCCCACATCTGCGAATAGAGATAGGGAATGAGCCGGTAATGAAGCTTGGCGTACCGCAGGAAGACGTTGAAGGCGTCCGGGTCTGAACCCCAGGGTTGCTTGCCGTAGATCCACTCGTTTTGGACCATGTAGGGCGTAAACGCGATCGCCTGAAGATCCCGGTAGCTCTTCGCGCCCGACCAATTCTGCAATTCCGGGGTATAGGCCATTCCGGTCCATCCCGAATTCGCGATCCAGGGAATCTGCACCCCCTGGTCGGAATAGGCGACCAAAGCGTAACGCTGGGCCCCGGTCCAGAGCGCAGTACAGAAAAGCAAAAACCTCTGGTTGTAGGCGGCTTTGTAGCGGTCGAAGAGGCCCTTAGCCCAGAGATAGCTGTAAGGGTTATGGTACTCCTTGAGGCTAAGCCCGGATTTCAGCGTTCGGGTTGCATCGGTTTTTATCCAGGACGGGTCCACTCCATGAGTATCCTCCTTAAAGCCGCCCGTCACGCCCAGGTCAAAAAGATGGGTTTTAAGCCAGCCGAAATACGCATCCATGCCTTGACTCATAGTGGGGTCCAGCAAAGCACCCGCCCCCGTGTACCGGCTTAAGAGCGCGCCGAGTTCTCGATCTTCGATCCGGTCCTGCATCCAGAGATTCACCATAAACCCCTTGTCAGTCATCCCGGCGCACCACCCTTTCGGGTCGGGAAAGCGGTTCGTTTCCCACACCAGATTCCCATAGCCCACCGCCCAGCCCGGTTCGGTCGCGATGATGTCACAGGGAACGCCATGGGCCCGGAACGCGGTGGTCAGCGCATCCAGGTCGGCAGCGCCCAAATAGACCGGCTTGGGAAGCAGATACCCATTATTTCCCTGTGCCCGGTAAGTCAACCCCAGCGCTTTTTTAGGAGGCAACTCCAGGTAGCCCGTCAGATCGCAGTAATGTTGAATGATCTTCTTAAAGGTAGGTCCTTTGAGGAAGTAAAGGTCCAGTTCGCCACCTGCCAAATCCCAAGCCACCAAGGCCGGGTTCGTTCTGCCAAAATCAAATTGACTGATAAACGAATTGTGCAGCAGCATGCCGTAGCCGGCCGTGCTCCAGTAATACGGCACCACGGTAATGGCTGAACCATCCAAGGATCCGTGGTTCAGGTTGGGATCGATCTGAAACATTTTGAGGTTAAGCCCCCGGAGGTCGAAATGCTTCCAATGCATGCCACAGCCATAGAAATGTTCCGTTTTACCCGCAACATCCCGCTGGAGGGCCATGCTCTTAGCCGTGCCCTTCCAGCCCATGGCATTCGTGGCGGTTTGACCGGTGATGAGCGTCGCGTTGTCGCGCTCATAAAAGCCCAGATGAAACGGAACTTTGTTGGCCCGGATGACCATTTCGGTCGTGGCGATCTTGATATAATCACCGACATCGGTCAGTGTAGCGCCCACCGCCGGCCAGTCGTATTTGACCACGGCATAAGGCTCGTTGGCGACAAAATTCGCCCCGGGCACGGCCATGCGGATGCGGGCGATGTCCGTCTGGCACAGTTCAATTCTCACGGTGGCGCCGCTTGAGCAATGAAACACGACGGTATTACCCGTGAGCGTATGGGAGCCGTAATTGCCCACGGCCTGCTCGACCGCATCGGGCGGCGTCAAGCCCGCAGCCGCTTTCGGAGCATCTTCGGCGTGGAATGCGGCCAGCGGAGCCAGGAGCAGGGTGCAGCAGCTCAGGAAGGCGGATCTGTTCATGGGAGGTCCTTACCTTGGGGGCTCTAATGCTATTCGATTCATAGTGAGTTCAGGGTAATGGCGCGCGCAAAGCTGTCGAGCCTTGAAATCGAGGGGCGTCCTTCGATGCGAATTAGCCACCTCGCTCATGGCATTTCCTGGCTGGCTTCCGGTCCCTTTTCTCCCCTTCTTGAAGGTGAGTTCCCGGAGGCATTTGACTTCGCAAAAGCCGCGGTCACCCGGCAGATCCGGGCCCGCTTCGCCACGCTGGGGATGACCGGCGAGTCGCGGACAAAGGTTCATGGTTTCTTCTCGAAATAGTCGCGGAAGGACGGGTCTGGATTTTGCTTCCCGATAGGACTGGCGGTTGCGAAGAGGGCGTTCACGGTTTCCAGGGGCAGGACGGACTTAGGTTGGAGTCCCGCCCGCGCATAGTTCATCAAGCTGTGGAGCATCTGCCTGGCGACAGGGCTTTCCTGTTTGTGAAGCAAATTCAGCGTGCAAACCAGCAGCGCTCCCTTGTCCACCCTGGTTTCGAGGAGAAAGCCCAGCTTGTGGTTGCGCTCGAAATTATCGATGTCCTGAACGATGGGGCGAAACTGGGCGGGAGTGGCATCCAGGACCAGCGCCCGGCTGCCCATTACCAAATCCCACCATTGCCAATCGCTATGGCTTTCGGTGGGGAAGGCGGCCAGCGCAGGATGGCTGGCGTCGATCAGCAATCCCATCGTGCCCGGGGCCACGGACTTTTTGCCCCCTTCGCAGATGCTGCGGAACATGGGATAACACCAATAGTCCGTCGTAAAGAAGCCCTCTACGCCTTTTACGGACTCTGGTGGCGGAAACAAAAGGACGCTCTTACCTGCACGCAGGAGCGATTGGGTCTCGCTGTCCCAGGCCTGGCTTATGACGCAGGATGCAGGCGGTGTGGTATCCGCCGCGTCGGGATAAACCCACAGCGGGTACTCGTTCTCGTAATCGGTCGTGCTCAGGCTAAGTCTGAGGTCGTAACGTGCCGGGGCAGGCAGTTTTGCGAGCGGCACGGTTACCTCCCCGGCGGGAACTAGCCTACCCTGGGGGTAATCGCGCGCCGGCAACATGCCTCTGGCCACCGATCGTCCCCGGGTGTCCCGCAACTCCCAGGGCAGGGGAATGCCCTTGAGACCTTTTGGCCCATACTGCGCAACTTCGATTTGCGCGCTGAACACCTGACCCTGGGTCCAGGTATAGCTGTCCATCCTCGCGAGCGGAACTATCGGTCCGCAGAAGTGACGCCAAGCCTCCGGGGTGATGAGGCCTTTGCTTTCCATGAAGGCGTTGAGGATGCCAACCAGGGCGGTTCCCTGGCCCGGAAAATCCTGCAGGTCGAGCAGTTGGAACCCGCCGAAGCCAGGCGTGCGCAGCGCGGTCTCGATGTCCGCGCGGTAACCTCGCACGGCCAGCGCACCAGACGCGGCGACGAAGGCGTCCGCCTGGTCCAGCATCCCTGCCGCCTGGAGTCGGCTTCGGAAGGTTGCCAGGTTCCAGGGCTTTTGCACGCCGGTGTATTTGGGAATCTCACGGAAATCCGGGAAAACCTCGAACTGGCCGACCTCATGGCCGATGACGGGAACTGGCACACCGGCAATGGCGCCCCGGTAATCATACCTGGTGTTAGGGCGCAACCGCTGAATGTGGCCGAGCGGCAGGTCCGCATGGGAAAATGATCCGCGCACGGCGTGGTCGGCCGAGTCTTTCGAGGTTCGCGCTGACGTCCAATAATCATCCCCCGCCGCCAGTGTGGGGCGGCCGAACTCGTTGTTCGACCCTTGCGCGTATGAGCGCGTCGAGTCGAAGTTTCTCAACTCGGCCACCGTCTTGGCGCGGTTTTCGCGTCCGTCCCACATCTCGTTGCCGAGGGAAAGCATGACGAACGAAGGATGGTTGACGTAGGCGGTGAGGATGCGTTTGGCTTCTGTCAGACTGTAGGTCATCGCTTTTTCATCCCGGTACGAGCCGTTGTAAAGCTCCGGTTGCAGGTAGAGGCCCAGACGGTCGGCTGCCTGGAAGGCCGCTTCCGGCGGGGTGCAGGTGTGAAACCGGTAGTGATTGATGCCGTAGGACTTGGCGACCGTGAGCACCCTCGTCCACTCGTCCAGATCCATGGCCACGTGACCCAGCAAGGGAAAGACCATGGCATCGTGCTTGCCCCGGAGTTGAGTGGTCCGCCCGTTGATCGTGAATTGGGTGCCGGTGGCCCTGAATTCCCGGAGCCCAAATTCATCGCGATAGGCGTGTTGAAATTGTCTGGCCCCGTTGGTTTCCGTTTCGAGGCTCACCACCAGCCTGTAAAGCGCGGGATGAAACTCATCCCACAGCAACGCGTCCTTTCCTATCGCCAGGGTGCAGGACACGGTGCCGCCGCCCGGCGAAACGGTGAAGGCGCACGTGGTGGTGAGGGGGCGGCGACCGGTTGCCTCGGGCACGTTAAAAGGGGCGGCGCTCAGGGTTAGGTGTCCGCGTTGCGGGACTTCGGTGGCATTCCCCAGGGACAGGAGTACGTTCGCGGCCTTTTCCCGGATATCTGACACCACGCGAGCCTGTCGTGTCCAGACGGGGTCATGCGCGGCAAGATGGAGCTCACCCAGCAGGCCGTTCCACCGGGTTTGGGTGCTGGTATTGACCATGTGGCCGGAGACACCAAAAGGTACGGTGCGGCTATCGACCCGGATGGTCAACCGGTGTGCGCCGGGGGAGAGTCCGGGCAGCGGATAGACCTGGGCTACTCCCAGTGCGTCCTGTTCCCCGAGGCAATCGTCGTCCAGCCAGACTTTGGTCATTCGGGTACGTTCCAGGAAAAGTTCCGCCATGCGGCCGCCCCAGTCCTCGGGAATGTGTATGGTCCGTTGATACCAGGCCAGGCCCGCATAGGGGTACTCGTCGCTCAGTTCCACCACCTTCTCGGCCGCCACCGCACGCGGACCCTTGTGGTTCTCCGAAATAGTCCCCGGCAATCTGACGGTGTCCGCCAGGCTGGTCTTAAACCACTCCTGCGCTAAACCTTCGTTGCGAGGATCCAGTGCGAATTGCCACTCGCCCGCGAGCGAGAGGAGGTCCGCGGCCTTCATCGCGGACGGGCCGACCAGCAATAGGGCAAGCAGGCAGTTCCGAATAAACCCGCGGAGCTTGGCCATCCCAGGACGGTGGTTCGCGCTGCGGTGTGGGGCGGCCATCATAAGAGCGAAGATCGTGGGCCATTCACCGGGAGCCGGGTTGAAGTTCCCTCATCAGCGTTCCACTGGCCGAGCGCACAGACACCCCTCAGGGCAGTCCCGAGCAATCTGCCAAATTTGGGGCGGTTCATGGCTCGACGGTGATTTCGATCCGTTTTCCGCCTAGGGTAACCCTATACCGCACAATCATGTAACCCTTCTATAGAACACTTGTTCTATTGACAAGACGAAAGCGCCAGCCCGAACGATCCCCGAACGGCTGGCCGGCAGACCAACTGACGGAACATCGAATCGACTTTGATCCCCCGTTCGATGTGCTTGGCTGTTCTGGGGTTGCGGTCATCGCTTGCGGGGAGCCGCAAAGCCGTGCAGGCGAAACGCTGTGGGGGCGACACCGATCAGCTTCTTGAACCAGCGGGAGAAGTAATTAGGGTCATCCATGCCCACTTGCAAGGCGATGACCTTTCCCGGTTGGTCGGTTTCTGCCAGCAGGCGGCAGGCTTTTTGAACCCGCTTCTGGTGCACCTGCNGTNCCGTGCGTTTGGCCTNGGCCAGCAATGTGGCCGGGGTCCACGGGCTTGGTTCTGGTGCTGCTTTNATGGCTGGCGAGTTGAAAACGGCAACCCTCCAGGCTGGCTTCAACGCGGTCCTGGAAAACTGTCCANATGATTTGGGAAAATGTCCATTCCCTATTTCGAGCCCGGTACATAATATTTGCGTAAAAGTCTTCCGGGCACATCGGAGGGTGGCGGGANGCACCTTGAACCGTGACGACGTATGAACCAACCAGTCGAATAAGTAGGGGCGCNTTTCGAAAATGCGCTCAGATCNCGCTCAGTCCGATCCAGCCTGCANCCCACAATTGCTTGTTTTATNCTTAACACATCGGCCATATTTCCCGCTATTAAAAACGAATGAACCAGAACCGTTTTCTTNCGTATCTTGGGGNCNTGCTTGCCGTGTTGACAGGCTATGGAGACCTCGCCGCTGCGTCCGATCCGGCGGGCTTGCCTGCCGCCGGGCAAATCGTGGAAGACTACGATTTCAGCGCGATGCTGCAGCCGGTTCCCGCGACCGCCAAATTCTCCGATCCGGACTTCAATATCTGGTGTGGCTCCGCGGTGAAAGGGGACGACGGCAGGTACCACTTGTTCTACTCGCGCTGGCCGCGAAAACTCGGTCACAACGCCTGGGTCACGCACTCGGAAGTGGCACAGGCCATCAGCGACTCGCCATTCGGACCTTGGCGGCACCACGATATCGCGCTGCCGGCGCGGGGGACGAACTTCTGGGACGGTTGCTGCACGCACAACCCGACGGTCGTCCGCATGGGCGGCAAGTTCTACCTTTACTACATGGGCAACTACGGCGATGGCGTGGTCGGGAAGTCGCTGAATTGGATTCACCGGAACCACCAGCGCATCGGTGTGGCCGTGGCCGATTCGCCCAATGGGCCTTGGCAGCGCTTCGACCAGCCGATCATTGATGTCAGCCCTGACACCAATGCCCCGGACGCGCTGGTGGCGACCAATCCTAGCGTGACGCAGCGCCCGGACGGCGGGGTGCTCATGATCTACAAGGCGGTTGGGCTCAAGCGGGGACTTCCGTTCGGCGGTCCCGTGGTACACCTCGTCGCTACGGCGGACCGCCCAACCGGGCCGTTCACAAAACATCCCGGCGAAGTCTTCGGCGCAAACGGCGTCATGTTTGCAGCGGAAGACCCGTTCATCTGGCGCGGCGCGGATCGCTACTGGGCCATGGTGAAGGACAACGCCGGTCACTTCACCAAACGCGGCTACTCCCTGGCGCTCTGGGAATCGGCGGACGGCCTGGATTGGAAATTGGCGAAACATCCGCTCGTCGCCACGCCCGAAGTGACCTGGGTGGACGGCCGTAAACACAAGCTCGACGCGCTGGAACGACCCCAGGTGCTCTTCGACAAGGGCGCACCCATCGCGCTTCTCTGTGCCGCAGCCGAAGCCAAGGACCGCGATGGCAGCTTCAACCTCCAAATCCCCCTTGCCAACGGCTCGCTCGACTTGAAATGGTTGAAGAATCCGGTGTGGACCTCCGTTGACAATTTGCGTGACCCATCGGTTCTGAAAGCGCCGGATGGCTATCGGGTGTTCTACTCGCGGCTGACGACCACCAACGGCAACTGGGGCGAGGCGCAGAACTGGGCCGTGGCAGAGGTGTTCACGCGCGACTTCGTTCGCTTCGAGGACGACCGCGACGTTTCCCCCAAAGGCCACGCCTCGCCCGGTGACGTGGTGCGATGGCACGGGCGCTTTATCCTGCCGTATCAAACCTACCCAGCCGCGCCGACTCACCTCTGCTTCAGCGAGTCGACGGACTTGCGCTCGTGGTCTACTCCCAGGCCCTTTCTCACCGAGGCGCGGTTCCTGCCATGGAACGGCCTCAACCGGGTCATTGATCCCACGCTGGTGCTCGACGGCGACACGCTGCATTGCTTCTTCGTTGGCAGCGCGGCTCTCACGAACATGGCTGGCAAGACGCTGCGCGCGAACCTCCTCGGCCACGCGCTCACGCGCGATCCGAAATTGGAACAATGGGATATCCTCTCCACAAACGCCCCCTTGCTGGGCGTTTCCGAGCGGGCCCCGGACGGCGTGGAAAATGTGATGATCTTCCGCACCGGTGACCACTGGACCATGATCTACAGCGAAGGGCTGGCCGACCAGCATCTCGCGCTGGCGACTTCACCCGATTTGTGCGCTTGGAAGATCGAGAGCCCGATCGAGTTGCCCCGTCAGAAATGGATGGCCCGTAAATACGGCGCCCCGTTTGTTTGGCGCGAGGCGGACCAGTGGCTGATGATGCTCATGGGCCAGAGCGCCACAGGAAGGACAACGTTCGGCTTGCTGACCTCGCCCGACGGCAAGCAGTGGACGCTGCTACCGGAAGCGCCCTGAATTCCACCGCTATGGATCAGAACTTGCCCACGACCAACGCGCACCAAAGACTGCACGAAGTTCGTGGCCGAGGCGCTCGTTGGGTCCGAAAACGGCAAGGTAGCCGTCGAGGATGGAGAACTCACCGTGCGCCAGCCCAGCGCATGCTCGACAATCAACCTATCCGTAAGCTTATGGTGCAATGCATGCATGCCCAGTTTGGCCTGAAGACACCTGCTGGTTGGATTCGGGGGCGGGGTTGGCTCCGCCTCTGGGCGCTGATCGCTGTCGTCCTGGTTTGGCTGGACGGCTACCACAGCCGGGCGCAGCAATTATTGTTGTCGGACAATTTCAATTCAGGCAGCACGAGCGCCGCGGGTTTTAACGCCACGCTGGCCGTGGACCAGCAGGGATTGGTCGCGCCCGCGGCTTACACCGTGACCACCGCGGGCCAGGACTGGCAGGCCCAGCATGGCAATGGAGGCATGATGTTGCTGGCGGGAGATGCGGGTTACGGGGCGACAGCCAGTTTGAATTATAACTTCGCCACCCTGGCCAACCTGGCGAACTCCCCGCTGCAAGTCACATTCGACGGATACGTGGACAGCACCACCACCGCGGGTTGCTGGTTCTCTTTTGCGATCGGCAGCGCCCCGAACAGCTATGGCTTTTATAGCTCCGCCAGGTTCGGAATTCTGCCCACGTGGGATGGCGCTCTTCAAGTCTGGGCCGGGGGATCTCAGATTCAGGGCACGACGCACAGCGGCAATACCTACACCATCGTCCTGGCCAATACCGCAGGCACCGGATCGGCGTTCAATGGCACCGGCTCGGTGGCCAGGCTGTATAACGGGACGAACTTGGTGAATGCGTATAGCCTGAGCCAGTTGGGGGCGGGAGACGGTTACTTCAGCTATGGGGCCGATCTCTACAACGGTTCATGGAATCTGGCGCACGTAGACAACTTGAGCATATCCAATCTGACGGGCACGGTTTCCGACCTGTTTCTCACTTGGAATGGCCTGGCGAGTCACAACTGGAACACCACGCAAAGCAACTGGACCGGCGCCGCGACCTTTTGGAACAACACTTTTGGCAATGCCATCTTTGGCCCCGCTGGACTGGGCGCGATTATCTTGACCGAACCCATCTCCGCCCGGACCATCACCTTCAATACCGCCGGCTACACGCTCGCGGGTGGTTCCCTGGCGCTGACCGGCGCACAGGCCATCACGAACAACGCCGACGCCACCATCGCTTCGCCGGTCCTCTCCGGCGCGCTGAACAAGTATGGATCTGGCACGCTGACCTTGAGCGGCACGAACAGCTACTCCGGGGGCACGACCGTGAACGCCGGGACGCTGCAATTGGCCGCCAACGGCGGCAACTGCCCGGTCCTGGGCATCCTGACGGTCAACCGCGGCACCACCGTGGTCACCACGGGCGATGGTACGGGCCTGGGGTTTAACCGCGGGCAGCAAGTGACGACGCTGAACGTCAATGGCGGCACGGTAACCTCGGCGGGCCAAATCCACATCTGGAACTATACCGGCGGCGTGAACCTGGCGAGCGGGACGCTGCAAAGCAATGGCGGAACGAACGCGCCGGCCGGCAGCCCGTTGGAATGGGGCGATACCGTCGTCAACAGCTTGGCCAGCAGCACGCCTTCGGTCATCGCGGGGCGGATCAATCTCCGGGCGGATGACAACTCCGCCAATGCGTCACTGTTGCAGTTAAATGTGGCGGACGGGCCAGCGGCGACCGATTTGTTGATCAGTGCGGCGATCACGGAAAGCGGATTGCCGGTCAACGCGACGACCGGCGGACATTGCGGGATCACTAAGACCGGTGCCGGCACGCTTCGCCTTACCGGGGCCGTGCTGATCAGCGGGATCATCTCGGTGGAGGCAGGCACGCTGGACTTCGCGCCATCGTCATTAAATGCCAGCGCGCGCGTGTTCGTGGCGAGCAGTGCTAGGCTGTTGTTATCCGCCGCCGGCACCAACGCGGTGAACGACCTTTACCTTGACGGCTTAAAACTGGCGGCGGGGCGTTGGGGCGCTCCCGGCAGCGTGGCGGCGGGTCGGGCGGATTTTGAAACGCCGGCCATCGGCGGAGCCGGAGTTCTGGTGGTCACGGACAGCGGCCTGGCCAAGCGCGATCGCTGGAAGCGCATGAAGTACGGCCAGTTCACGCACTACGTCTGGGATGGGTCCGGTTCCGTCACGCGCCTGCCGGACGGCAGCCCGGCGCCGAGCATTGACTACCTGGCCAACAATTTCAACGCGGCCCAATATGCGAACGACTTGCAGTCCATGGGGGTGGAATACGTGATTTTCACCGCCTGGCACGCGAACTTTTTCCCCATGTTCAACAGCGCCGCCGTGCTGCGGGCGCTGGGATATGTGCGCAACTCGCAGCGGGACCTGCTGGGCGACATGATCACGGCCGTGCGGGCCAAGGGCATCCGGGTGTTGTTCTACACGCATCCCAACCAGCCCGTCATCCAGAATTACACCGGGCACAACAACATGATCAACGACGTTTACGGGGAGGTGGTTGACCGGTATGGGGACCAGATCGACGGGTTGTATCTGGATGAGAACGACCCGAGCGGAAACCAGGACAGGGCTGTTGATTTTCCTCGTTTGGAGCGGACGATCCACCGTCGCAATCCGGATTTGATCCTGATCCAGAACTTCTACGGGAACCTGTATTCGTGTGACGTGCCCATGGGCGAGTCGGGGCCGCAGACGGCGAATTACAGCCATGACGTCGGCTGGCCCTCCGTCTCCGCCTATGCGCAGGTGATGTCAGCCACGTGGAGCGCGCAGGTGGGGACCAACACCTACGCGGCGACGCGGAGTCCGCCGGGGATCTTCCGCGCGGTGGTGATGGCGGCGGGATCCTGCACCGAGGGTGGTGGCTGGGCCTGGGCGGCCGGCCCGTTTCCTGGGGGGATATGGGAGCAGGGGGTGCTGGCCACCATGCAGGGGGCCGCGCAACTAATGGCTCCGGTAGCGCTAGCCGTGACGAACACGTATTCGAGCACGTCGTGGCCATCCTATGGGACCGGGTATAGCTGGGGGGCGGCGACCCGCTCGGCGGATAACACGCGGGAATATGTTCATGTGCTATGGCCGCCGGGCGGGAGCACGTTGACCCTGCCACCGACGACGGACGGCAAGCTCTTCACCAACGCGCGTTTGCTGGCCAACGGCAACGCGGTGGCGCTGTCCCAGGGCGCGCGCGCGGTGCAACTCACCTTGTCGGGCACCAACACCTGGGATGTGAACGATACGGTTATCGCTCTGGATGTGCTGGCCGAAGGCGACCAGGGCATCTACAACAATACCAGCCCGGCCATCACTTATGTCGGCAGTTCCTGGACCTATCAGGGCAACCGCAATCTCGGCGAGTACGGCAATGATGTTCAGGCCGCGACGGCCAACGGAGACTCCTTTGCGCTCACCTTTAGCGGCACCGACGTGGCGTTCATTTCGAGTCGGGGTCCGGGCCGGGGCGCCGTGGCCTTTTCTCTGGACGGCGTGTGGCAAACCAACCTCGATTTGTCCGTGGGAACGACCAACCGCGACGCGGTGTTTTCGCTGTCGGGCCTGGCCGACAGTCCGCACACCCTTACGGGCGTCAAAACGAGCGGCGCCTATATTTATGTGGATGCCTTCAAAGTCAGCGAAACGCTCAATGACAACAACCCCTCCCTGGTTTATGGCAACCTGACGCGGTTCAACAACACGGATTCCACCTCCAATACGGTTGGCTACATCACCTACACCGGCAGTTGGAGTTGGCAGCAACGCTACGGCGGCGAATATGGCGGCGACATCACCTGGAGCCAGACCCTGGGGGATTATTTCACCATCAATTTCAACGGCACCGGTGCGCGGATGATTGGTGACGGCCTGGGCACCATCAGCTTCTACCTGGATGGCACGTTCAGCAAGACCGTAAACATGAATGCCGGCGGCAACGTGGTCGGGGTGGTGGGTTTTGACATCAACGGCCTGGCGCCGGGCAGTCATCAGTTGCAGGGAGTGTTTGTGGCGTATTCGCCCAACAGCAGCGCCCCCTATGTGCAGGTGGACGAATTTGACGTCTACAATCCGGTCAATGGCGGTTGGGTTTACCTGGGCAGCCGGAACCTGGGTGACTACCAAAACGACCTCCACTCCACGGCGAACACTTACGATTTCGTGAACCTGAGCTTCAATGGCACGGGCCTTGATGTCATCGCGCCGAACTCAAGCGCGGGCGGGACGGTGCAGTTGGCCGTGGACGGTACTGTCGTCGAGAACGTGAACCAGTATGCCGGAGAACTGCATCCCCAGGCCGCGACCTTTTCCAGTTACAACGCCGTCCATCTCGCGCCCGGAAACCATCAATTGCGGTTGTTGAAGCCCCGCAACTTCGGGAGCCTGACGGTGGATGCGGTGCGGGTTTNCAAAGGCGAACCGCTCGGCACCCCACCGCTTTACTGGGGCGCCACGGGCNCCGGCGGTAGCGGGACGTGGGATGTGAACACGACCGCGAATTGGTGGGACGGGACCAATCCGACGGAGTGGTTTGATTTCGGGGGTCTGGATTACGCGGCCGTGTTTGGCGGCGCGGCCGGCACCGTGAGCCTCGCCGGCAATGTCCATGTCAACCATCTGACGTTCAACACCACGGGCTACACGCTGCAAAACAACACGCTCAATTTCAATGGCGCCAATCCGGGCCTGACCGTGGCGACCGCGGTGACCGCCACGGTAGGCAGCGCCGTCAGCGGCCCGGCCGGTCTGACCAAGGCGGGCAATGGCACCCTTTCCCTCACCGGCGCCAACACCTATAGCGGCCCGACGACCATCACTGCCGGAACGCTACTCGCAGGTGGTTCCCTCCCCACCAATGCCGTGACCGTGGCCGCTGGCGGAATCTTAGGCGGTACCGGGGTCATTGGCGGTCCGGTCTTGGTGCAATCCGGCGCGGGGCTTTCCCCAGGACCCGGTCTGGGCAAGTTGACCATCAACAACACGCTGAGTTTGGCGCCTGGCAGCCAGACTTATCTGGAAGTCAACGCGGGTACCAGTGGACACGACCAGGTCGTTGGGTTGTCGAACGTGAGCTACGGCGGCTCGTTGGTGGTGAGCAATGTGGCTGGAATCGTGACCAACCGGCAGAGTTTCCAATTGTTTAGCGCCGCCAGCCGTAGTGGAATGTTCAGTGCGGTTTCGGCGGCAAACCCCCAGCCGGGACTGACTTGGAGCTTCAATCCCACCAACGGGATATTGACGGCGTCGGTGAACGTGGCGCTGACTCCGCCCCACCTCACCTGGACCGCGAGTCCGACCAACGTGGAACTATCGTGGCCCGCGGATCATCTGGGCTGGACGGTCCTGGAGCAGACCAATAACCTGGTTAAAGGTCTCAGCCGGAACACCAACGACTGGATGCGAGTGGCAGGTAGTTCAGTGGCCAACCAGATTTCCATTCCGCTCAACCCAGCCAGTCCAGCCGGTTTTTATCGCCTTGTCTACCCATGAGATTCCGATCCAGCATTGCCACTAGACGTCCGCCCGAGGCTTGTGTCCAGCGTCTCAATGAAATTGGTGTCCTCGTGCCGGCAAAGAATGTCAAAAGTCCAACCGAACTAATGCACCGCAATAGCATCTGCCACCAGCTCAAACGACGGGTTTGTACGTTTGGGTTGCCTGGGGCTTTTCTCATCCCGACAGCACAAGCCACGGCGGCTGCTTCCGAATCAGGTCCGTTGGCGTGTCGGCAACTGGGAGCAAACGTAAAATGAACGATTCCTGGTTGTGTCAGGAACCAATTGGTTCCCTTCCTCATCTATTTGAGAACATCAAGTTGCCTTAGCATGAAAACCATTCTGTCTATCTCNTTAGTGGTAACCGCGCTGGTAGTTCAGGCGGCCTTGCCAAAGAATTACAACGTCACCTGGGAGTCTCCGTCGGTGGATTCACTCGATTCCATGCCCNTGTCCGGGCGGCTTGGTGCGGGTGCNAACATTTGGGTGCAGGACGGATCCATCTGGATTTATCTGGCGCATAACGGCGCCTACGATGAGCAAGGGCGGTTGCTGAAGCTTGGTTGCGTCCGCATCACCCCGGGCCACCTCAGGCTCGGCGGTTCCGGGTTCCGTCAGGAACTGGATCTGCCCACCGGTGTCATCACCATCCAGCAGGCAGACTTCAAGGCATCTTTATGGTTCGCCGGGGAGACGCTGGTCTTTGAATCCGAATCGGGCAAGGCGAGCGGGCTGGATGTGGCCTTCGGTACTTGGCGTGATCAGCAGCGCGAGGGCCTTCGGGAGGATGTATTTGGGCAGCAGGGGAACTACTCACCCGATCACATCCAGGCCGATTCCGAAGGTTATCTATGGTTTCACCGGAACGCGGATTTTCCTAAGGATGTGATCGAAGCGGCGAAAACGCAAGGCATCCCGGCCGAGGCCGTGCAGGATGCCACCACGCGTCGCGTGTTCGGCGGAGCCGTGGCCATTGCGGGCGGAATTTCCCAGCCGGTGGCGTCGGTGGTGCAATGGCAGTTCTGGGATGGCAAGGCTTGGACTGGCTGCACGCCTCTCCAAACGAAACACACCATTGCGATGCGTCTGGGCGCTGCCATGGACGCCGATCCGAACCAGTGGCGCATCGAAGCCAACTTGGCTCTCAGTTCCGACTTTCGCAAGCACGTCAGGAAGGACGAGTTGAAACGTTGGGACGAATTCTGGGCGCGTTCCCATGTCGTCATCAATCCCTCGGCCCAGACCAACGATGCCGGCTGGCTGATTGGGCGCAACTACCAACTCTTCCGCTACATGACGGCGTGCAACCGGGGTGGTGAACTGCCCTTGCTCTTCAACGGCGGCATTTTCACCACCGATAATAAACCCGGACGAATTACCGCGAACAATAATTCCGAACTGGCGATTTCTGATGGGCCTCCGGCCACGCCGGATTTTCGCCGCTGGATGGGTTGTCGTTTCATGTCGCAGAACCAGCGCTGGCTTGGCTGGCCGACGCTGGCGAATGGCGACGCGGATTTGCTCGCGCCGTCGCTGGCGTTCTACCACGACCGGTCGGCTACGGCCGCCGCGCGGGCGAAGTCCAACGGTGCCGAGGGCGTCGTCTATCCCGAGCCGCTGGACATCTGGGGCCTCTGTTGTGTCGCGCCACGCCCCGATGGTCTCTGCGGCGCGCAGCATTTGACCTATCATTTCTCGATGATGCTCGAACACGCCTGGATCGCGTTGCAGGCGCACGACGCGCTGGGCATTTCCTTGCGGAACGATCTGCCGTGGATCGAAGGGAGCGTGCTCTTCTACGACAGCTTCTATCGCGCCCGGACCAAGCAACACACCGGCAAGGAACTGGGCGACGACGGCAAACTGGTACTGTACCCCACTTGCGGCCTCGAATTCGCCGGAAATGCCACGGATGCCATCGAAGTGGTCTGTGGCCTGAAGCGCATCACGGCTGGCCTGCTTGCGCTCCCGGACCTTTCGCCGGCCTCCCGCGCTCGGTTGGGAAAGATCCAATCTACGTTGCCGGAGTTGCCCACGGGTACGCGCCGGGGGCGCTTGTCCCTGCTCCCGGCGAAGGCATGGGAACAGGAATACAACAAGTGGGAGCCCATCGAGATGTACGCCTGCTGGCCCTACCGGCTGGCCGGCATTACCCAGCCCGACACGCTGCAACTTGCCCGCGACACTTGGGAAACTGTCCCAGCCGACCGCGCCCGGCTCTGCAAGCAGGATTATTCGTGGATGGCCAATCTGGCGAACATGGCCGCACTGGCCTGGCCCGAGCAGGCCAAGGAGCGCGCGATTTACAAGCTGGCCAACACCGCCGCTCCGCAGGCGCGCTTCCCGGCTTTCTTCGGCCCCGGCCACGATTGGCTGCCTGACCACAACTGGGGCGGCTCCGGCTCGGTGGGCCTGCAAGAAATGCTGCTCGCGCCCGAGCCCGGTACGCACGGCAAGCTGCACCTCTTTCCTGCCTGGCCGCCGGAATGGGATGTGGATTTCAAACTCCACGCCCCGGGACTCAAGCTCGTGGAAGCGGTGCTGCGCGGCGGAAGACTCGTGTCGCTCAAAGTCACGCCCGAATCCCGCGCCAAGGACATCGTGAACTGGCTCGGCAAGCAGCCGGCCTACCAACCGCCGCCGCCGCCGCCCGTGCCCTTAAGTCAGGGCAAACCCGTCAAGGTCTCCAGCCAATTCGACCAACCCGGCT
>TBL_comb47_HYPODRAFT_10003688_pt1 | contig 18000 bp, 11 predicted proteins | sample TroBogypolimnion_40_FD_10682 | JGI IMG/M metagenome (IMG submission 10682)
GTATCCAAAGATATCAACAGGGCTATCTCAACCTCTTCAAGTGTCCTTTACTATTCAGTGCTGCTTGATGTAGTTGACCAGACACAGCTTTCCACTACTTCTGACTATTTCATGCATTTTGGCACACTGGCTGGTTCAGGTGTGGGAACCTTTGGGGCAAGACTCGGTATCATTAAGGTTACCGGAGGTTACAGGCTTACCATCCTTAACCTGACCGGTACACCTACGGTATATCCCCAGGATCTTGCGTTTGGAACTACCTACCTGGTCGTTGTAAAATACGATGCAACCACTGCTACAACAGTTGCTACTTTATGGGTTAATCCATCCACACTGGGCGGAGATGAACCTTCAGGTTCAGTTTCAAACAACAGTGGTGCAGGTGCATTCTCATCGTTTGGCTCGATCTGCATCAGGAATAATTCAGGCACACCCAATGCACAATACGACGAAATCCGCGTTGGTACTACATTTGCACAGGTTACCCCGCTGTCTCTGAACAAGACACTGAACCTCACCTCTGTATTCCTCGAAGGATTCTACACCGGGTCGAGCACAATGATGCAGACGCAGCAAATGTTCCCTGACTTAAGCTTCGGAAACTACCGGACAGACGGATCAGCTGATCATATTGCAGTTGAGCTTCATGCCTCTGATGCCTATGCTACTTTAGTTTATGCTTCACCAGATGTTCCATTAAGCACAACAGGTACAGCTACAGTTACAGTACCTGCTATGTACAATGCTTCATACTACCTGACAATCAAACAGCGCAATCATCTCGAAACTGTTTCTGCATTGCCGGTGAGTTTCTCCGGAGCCACGATCTCCTATGCATTTGATGCATTGACTCAGGCTTATGAGGGGAATATGACTCAGGTACTGGAAAGCGATGGTGTAACACTTTCACCTCCGCTGATTTTCGGTGGAGATGTTAACCAGGATCAACAGATTGAGTCGGATGATATCAATGCAGTTGGAAATGATGCTGCTGCTTATGCCTTGGGCTACAGAACAACCGATATTGTTCCTGACGCACAGGTCGAATCAGCTGACATCAACGTTGTTGGAAACAATGCTGCACTTTATGTCTATGCACATCTTCCATTGTAATAATTTTTGAAAAGCATTCCCTGTAAAAATTTATTTTACAGGGAATGTTTTTTTTACCCATTCCTGATTGAAAATAATCCGAATAATTTAGCTTGCACAAATAAAATCCATCATCTGATATATATCAGGCATCGTAAATTTTATGAATTGAACAAATAGTTAGCAAAAAACACAAGTATTTGATCAATAATATTTTAAATCATCATTTCTGTCAATTATTCATCGGTTGAAAAATTTATTTCGACTTGTAATCGACAAAAAAAAATAGTATCTTTGCAGGTAATAATTTTTGATATATTACTTTTCTCAAAACTATTTGTTTATCCACATTGAAACAGAAATTTGCCAAAATGGTTAGTAAATCAACCGTTTCATTAATAGATAGTCTTTTAACTTGGAATCATATACAACAACTGTATCATTCATCATAAAAATAACTCATTATGAGAAATTTACTTATTACATTGGTCAAGGTTAACATTTTGCTTGTTATCCTGCTCACTTCTGTAAACTTAAACGCTCAACAAAAGCTGGCACCTCAGACAAAGGACGATTTCACATTTATGATCAGTAATGATGTGCAGACAAGCACCCAGGATCTGGAATTTGATCTGTATCTTCTGAACGGAGCTCCAGCCATTGAACTCTCCACGGTGCAGGTTGGGTTGTTGATTGATAAGACCTGTATTGGTATAGGTACGCCAACAATTACATCGACTGCTACCGGAATGACTGGTATCATGAATCCCCCCACATCCATGCCGTATTATCTAGGTACCGGCGCCGCTGCTGGTCTCGCCGAGTTCAAAATGTCAGCAAAGAGTCTTCCGGGTTGCGGTTCGGGAACGGTCGTTTCAACGACAGCTCCCGGAACATTGTATGGCCATTTTAAAATTCATAACACAATTCCTTTTGTTGCAGGCACACAGGCAAGTCTTAATTTTTATCTGGGAGCAGTTAGCGGAATGCTGGCAGCTAAGGTTAATTATTATAACACTAGCTGTGTTTCTACAGCAGTTACTCTTAACTCCACCAACACTAAGCCAGATCCCGTAAACTACCATAATATCATCCTTAATCCTCCTGCACCTACTGCGTATGCAGTAACAGGCGGCGGCTATTATTGTGCAGGTGGTTCAGGCATGCCGGTGGGTATTGCCAATTCTCAAACAGGGGTAACTTATACACTATACCAGGGTGGAGTTGCACAGTCACCAACTTATCCCGGAACAGGGGCAGCCATCGCCATGGGACCAAGGTTGGGCACATATACTTACACCGTTTCTGGAACGAATGCAAACGGAACAACACCTATGACCGGCAATGCTGTAATTACAGAAGTTGCCGTTCCGGTTCTGACAATAACAAATCCTGCAACTGTATGGGCACCTTTAACAACAACTGACCTGACCGCACCTGCAGTTACTGCTGGGAGCACTTCAGGTTTGACTCTTCAATACTATACTGATGCCGGAGCAACAATTATTTATCCCACACCAACTGTAGCGACTTCAGGAACATATTATATCAAAGGGACGGAATCATCACCTGCCGGATGCTACGATATTAAGCCTGTGGTTGTAACTGCCAGCACAAGTACATGGACAGGAGCATCAGGCACTGATTGGGCTGCTGCAGGAAACTGGGCATCAGGACATGTACCTTTATCATCTCAAAATGCAGCAATTCCATCCGATCTCGCCAACTACCCTATAGCTGCTGGTGATCTCACGATTGCAAGTGGTGCAACTGTTACGATTAATTCAGGCGCATCCTTAACCGTCAACGGCACACTTCACCTGAACGGAACCCAGGGCCTGGTCCTTAAATCAACTTCTGCCGGAACCGGAACTCTGATTGATAACGGAATCGACGGAGCAGGATCAGCAAAAGTAGAACGCTACCTNACAGGGTACGCAACCACAGANACAAAGAATCATTTCCTTTCATCCCCTGTTGCCGCTCAGAATATTGCCCCGGATTTCATTAACCTGCCTTCCAATACAACCGACAATTTTTTCAAGTTTGATGAACCTACAGCCACCTGGATCAATACAAGGGATGCAAATCCTCCGTATGGATGGAACACCACGACCTGGGGGTCTGATGTTACATTTGACCCGGGAAGAGGATACCTTGTTCAATATTCGGGTAATCCGACAAAAAGCTTTATTGGCTCGCTGAATACCACGCCACTTTCATCTTCTCCTATACCAATTCATTGTACACGCACGGTACTTCCTGATCCGCCCTATGGAGCACGTGGATGGAACCTTGTTGGGAATCCGTATCCTTCAGCTCTTGATTGGCAATTAGTAGTTGCCGCAGCCAGCGGGATGGATAATGCAATATATTACTATGATGCAGGTGCCGATGCTTATAAAAGCTATGTAAACGGTGCCGGCAGCGGATCCAGGTACATCCCTGCCATGCAAGGATTTATGGTCAAGGTAACTGAAGGAGGGAGTTCGGGCACTCTTAATCTCGACAACTCGATGAGGACGATGCCAGCAGTGAACTATTATAAAAACACCAGCGAAATCCCCAACTACCTGGTTTTGACAGTAAATGGAAATAATTACTCTGATCAGGCTTTCGTTTATTTCCTCGACCAGGCAACAGCAAACTTTGACAGCAAATATGATGCACACAAACTGATGAGCATGAATGCTGCTGTACCAATGATATATACGGTGACACCGGATGAATCCAAGTTATCCATCAACGCAATTCCTGTAAGTGCAGTATCCACTGCTCTTCCATTAGGATTTACAGCAGGTGCAAATGGGGACTATGTCATCACAGCCAACGAACTCAGCACTTTCAGAACGGGTACCACCATTACACTTGAAGACCTGAAAGCCGGAGTTTCCCAGAACCTCATGCAAAATCCTGTGTATTCATTCTCAGGCTCAACATCGGATGATCCAAACCGTTTCCTTCTTCATTTCGCCGGATCAATTGGCATAAATGACCAGAAAGAGATCAATCCACTTAAGATATACGCCATCGGTAAAACTGTATACATCTCTTGTGCCGGCGATATGGCAAACAGCCAGGTTACTATTTCAAACATCCTGGGTCAGGAGATTGTTACTAAAAAACTCGATGATAAATCATTGAACCAGGTTCAGCTGAATGTCCTTGACGGATATTACATTGTAAAGGTTCAGACTTCAGCTACTGTTAAAACAGTTAAAGTATATATTAAATAAGTTATCAACTGCCATAACTACACTGTAACGCTCCTTCGTATATTATTCATGGTTTGATTGGGGTACGATAAAATTCTTCTTCAGGAGTTTTAACTGGTTTTAACTGCTCAGTAATCCCACCAAATTATTCAATGAATATGAACGGGAATCAGCTATGTTCGCGTGAAGCAGGCTGTTCCAAAGACGTGCCGAGGGATCGAGAAAGCACTCATTTTTTTCTGACTATTCCGGGTTTTCTCTGAGAGAAAATGATAAAGTTAATTATTTGCGTAGCAAAGGAATATAGGTATTTTTACTGGGTTGTGTATAAAAAAATAAAGATTTATTCATAATTTGTTTGCATTTATTTTTTTTTGTTATATATTTGCTTTTTGAATGATGAAGCTACACAGTTTGTTGATTAACCTTAGTTATAATTGCTTTTAACAGCATTTTCAGGATTATCAAGGAACTGGGGTATTTTCAAATATAAATATATTACGAATTACGGTTAACAATACTAGTTGTATTGTATTTAACGAGTGCAGCAAAAAAATTTAAAATAACTATAAATAATATTTATTTCTATGAAAAAGAAAATACTAGTCTGTTCGTTGATCCTCTTTGTATTTGGATTGACAAACATATTTTCATCAGTATTGGATTCCAAAGGGAAACCAATTAAACTATGGGTCGGCAACATGAGCCCTGATTGGTTTGACGGTGCTAACTGGAGCCCTCCGGGAGTTCCGACTCCGGCGGATAGCGTAATTATTTCCGGGGAGGCATCATACAACCCTGTTGTAGAAATACAAACAGGCAGTCAGGTTATTTGCAAAGGCCTTAACCTTGATGAGATCATTTCAAAATCAGGGAAAGGTGGATTGATCATTTCGGGTGGTGAAATTGTTGTGGATGGGACGTTGACCGTCTCCACAAAAGGAGCGTTGTATATTTATTCAGATGGCGCTCTTACAGTAAACGGAACAACCAAGATTGCTAACCCAGGTATCTTTGAGATTGAAAGTGGTGGGTCGCTTATCACGAATGGATTAATCGGAGGAAATGCCACGGTAAAAAGATTTATTCCCGGAGATCAGAAATATCATTTTCTCTCCTGCCCTGTGACAAGCAATAATATTCTTACAGGCACTTTTGCACCCACGGCTGCTCATTTTTCAACAACCCCCGCAACCAGCTATGATTTCTACAAATTTAACCCGGCTTGTGTTCCACTTCATTGGATTAACTTAAGGAATTCTGATCTGACGGTAAATACTGCAGATTTTGGCAATCCTCCAGGTTTTGAGACTCAGATCGGTTATCTGGTATCGTATGATGCAACTTTCGATTCAACAAAAGTTTTCTTTGGCAATCCGAATACAGGCAATAAAACGTATAACCTTATCGCAGGTGTTGATGGATGTACCTGGAATCTTCTGGGTAACCCGTTTCCATCAGCAATTAAATGGGATACTCTTCCTGATAAATCATCAAACCTTTCAACGGGCTATTATTATGTTTGGAATGCCAATAAATCCGGTGGTGCAGGTTATGAAGCTTATTTAGACCCCAGCCATACTTCGACTGGCCTGAACGGAAAAATTCCATCAATGCAAGGGTTTTTCGTAAAAGCTAATCCAACGGGTGGAAAAATCCTGAGTGTAGATAACAGTTACAGGATTCATGATAACGCCACGGATAAATGGCTCAAGAGTGAAGTCGCCCCGACAAACAAACTTACTCTTACTCTTGCAAATGAAACTAATTATGATGAAACATACATCCTTTTTGAAGCAAATAAAAGCATAGGTAAAGATTGGTTTGATGCCGAAAAGCTTCTGAGTCTCGATGCCAGTATTCCCCAGATCTATACGATAATCGATAATGACCAGAAAACACTTTTCAATTCCATGCCATTCATCAACAGCCCAGTCACTGTGCCCGTAGGTATTGTTGCCCCAACTACCGGCAATTATTCAATTACTATTTCAGGATTTGAAACATTCAGTTCTTTGACAGATTTAACACTTGAAGATCTGAAAACTAACACTTCCCAGAATATGGTAATGAATCCGGTCTATACATTCAATTCATCCGGAATTGAAGACGCCGGACGCTTCCTGCTTCATTTTACCAACCCGATTGGCATCAATGATCAAAAAGAATCTGCTCCGGTCAGAATCTTTGCATCCCAGAAAACCATTTTTGTAACAAGTACCAGCGATCTTCAGAATGCAAACATTTCCGTGTACAACATGCTCGGACAGGAAATCTTATCAAAACCCTTGAATAATCAACCAATAAACCAGGTTGCATTAAATGCACCAAATGGTTACTACATCGTTAAAGTGATGACTCAGGGAGTTGTAAGAACTGCCAAAGTCAATATCATGGATTAACGAAGGTTATCTATTGAATCTCTTATAAAAAGAGGTTGTCTCAAGTCTCTTGGGACAACCTCTTTTTATTTCTTCATAATTTATCTTCATGAAATAATTTACACTTGTTGGAAACAGCTTTCATACGCACAAATGTGCGATCTGTTGATAATTTCAAAAAAAAAGATTCCAATAATGATACGAATTTCAGGCAAACGTACCTATCTTTGCACATATTAGCGCACGTTATATCCTGTAATTATTTTACTTTAACGATAATTATTTGAATGCAAGACACTAGCACATCTCATTTCGATAAAAACGTGTTTCAGCAGTTATATGCAGATATTTATATAAATAGGTTTCATTGAACAGGCTCATAACTAACTAAAAATTTCCTTTTCAGCGAGATTTTTTTGACTGCAGAATGAAGAGTTTTCTTAATTGCTTTTAGATGGTTTTGCATCGGTTGAATTGATTCATAAATCTCAAGGATTATTTTTTGATGATGTTTATCCTAAACCACTGTAAAGAAACAACTAAATGAACTTCCGTTTATGAAAAAAGAAATTTTTATATTCTTATCTTTCTTGCTAATTGCTCCCTTACTTCATGCGTCGGATTCACAAGGAAGCAATGAAGGTTCAGCCACATCCTCTTCAACGCACACCTGGGTCGGAACGTTCAGTAATGTTTGGGACCTTCCGGGAAACTGGAGCCCAGCTTCCGTGCCTCAGTCTACTGATGATGTGATCATCATGCTGGGCACAAATTATGCACCGGTAATTTCGAAAAACAATGTGGTTGTTTGCAGGAATATCACCATTCAACCTGGTACTTCAAAATCAACGGAAGCCTCTTCGCGGGCATTTATCGTCTCAAATGGAACAACCGTGATAGGCGGAAATGTACTGATTAAACCGAATGCAACGGTAATTATTACTTCCACCGGTGCTGCCACAGTAATGGGAGACCTGACAATTAATACAGGGGGAAACCTTACTCTTGAAAGTGGCGGCTCCCTGATCACAAACCAAAAGGTATATGGCAATGCATTCATTAACCGCGATATTTTTGGTGGTCTTCATTGGCATTTACTCTCTTCCCCTGTAGGCTTGCAGGAAATCCTGAACGGCGAATTTGCTCCTTTGGCGTTAGATTTCAGCGACACACCCACCTCATGTTTTGACTTTTATAAACTTAATCCGACAACCGATCCTATTCAGTGGATAAATTTAAGAAATCCTAATCTGACTGTTAACAATGCAGATTTTGGAACACCCCCACGGTTTATTCCCAAACAGGGCTATCTCGTGGCGTACGATAACAGCTGTCTTCCAAAGAACAAACAGTTCGTTGGCAATCCCAACACAGGGGATCAGAATTTCCTCCTGACTGCGGCTACCGGAACATCCACATGGAACCTGCTGGGAAATCCTTATCCATCTGCAATAAAATGGAATGATGTCCTTGGTAAAGCAAACCTGGTCTCAGGTTATTACTATGTCTGGAATGAGGAAAAAAGCGGGGGGCCCGGATATGAAGCATACCTTGATGATGCGCACAGTACAGCAGGCGTCAATGGGAATATTCCTGCAATGCAGGGCTTCATGGTGAAGACCGGAACCAGTCTGAATTCGTTCCTTACAGTTCTTAATTCTGCCAGGATACATGACCAGGATTATTGGGTAAAAAGCACAAGAGAATCAACCCCCAATAAATTACAACTTACTGTCTCTTCTACAACATACTTTGATGCTGCCTATATCCTGTTTGAGCAAAACGGAAGTACAGGAATGGATTGGTATGACGCTGAAAAGATGCTGAGTATGAATAACCAGATCCCGCAGATCTACACAGTCATCAATAATCAAATGAAAAGCCTTGTCAATTCAATGCCATTGATCACCGGTCCGGTTACGATACCTGTGGGTGTCGTTCTGCCATCCGATGGCAATTTCAGTATAACGATTTCAGGTCTTGAGAATTTCAGTCCTGTACCTGAGATCATCCTTGAGGATTTAAGTAACGGCAACACCCAGAACATGAACAACAACCCGGTTTTTAGCTTCTCAGGCTCAGGGAATGATGTTGGAAACCGGTTTCTTTTACATTTCCTGGGAACCGGCACAAACTCGCGGGATTCAAACCCAATCAGCATCTATTCTTATGGGCACTCCCTCTATATTTCCAGTTCAGCTGCAATGCAAAACAGCCAGCTTACAGTAACAAACATGATCGGACAACAAATTCTGAAAAAAGATCCTGAATAATCAGGTTTTGAACGAAGTTCCGATTGATGTAAGGGAAGGCTACTACCTTGTCCGCGTTCAGGCTCAGGATTTAGTCAAAACAACCAAGCTCTATATAAAATAATACGAACACTAATTCAAACCAGGTCTGCTATGAAAAAGAACATTCTTCTGCTTACACTTTTTGTTTGGTTATTTCTGCTCGTATCCACTCTTCCTGCAAAGGCTGATGGTCCACCACCACCTCCTCCCAACCACTCCGTAAACGGGAATCAAGCCAGTCCCGGGGGAACCGGTTGCCCGATCGATCGCACACAAGGTATTGTACTTGCCATGACCATTTGCCTGGCTTATGCTGGCTTTTCACTGGTAAAAAGAGGCCGGCTGCAAGGCAATCAAACAAGCGATAAGTAGCCCGCCATGTTTGGGGAGTAATTAATTAACTTTTTCTTTCCCAGTGCCCAAACTTTTTTAACTTTACATATTGTAATTCTTTACAGGAACCGTTTAATCTTAAAGATTATGTCGCATGATTCCAGGTTTGCTTTGATTTTAAGGCAATACCACGATTTTGTTCTCTTCTTTGCCAGAATCATAATAGTCTTCATCATCCTGTTTGCTTCCATCACAATTATCCGGAAAAATCCGGCACTGGACAGAATGTTCAAAACCTCAGGTTTTGTCCATAAGGTCTCTGAAGTAACAGCATATACCACAAAAGATGTCTTGAATGTATTGGGATACCCGGCTAAGGTTGAATACACCTATGCTTACACCTGCATCATCGACCAGGGGGTATTCGCCATTTATATACCGAAAAGTAGAGGGATATGGCTTGGTGGCCATTGCCTTGGATTGAAGTTGTTAGCACTTTTCATCATCCTGATTGCTTGTTTCCCCGGAAAAATAAAGCCAAAACTCTTATTTATCGCTTCAGGAATCCTCTTTATTGAAGTCCTCTATATCTCCAGGCTTGTTTACCTTACCATTTACAGTAAACAAATCTTTGATACCGGCGTATCTTCTTTTGATGAAAATAGTATCGTGACACGGACACATGATAATCTCAACACGGTAATATATTTCATTGTCGTGATCCTGTTTATTATTTTTATCCGGTATTTTTCTCAAGGAAAAAAGTCAAAGGAAAAGAAAGTTGTTAGCTAGTCCCGGATACCGGCCACTCTTCCTCCTGCTGCACCAGCAAAATAAGCTCAATGGCATTGTTTTAGTATGGGATGCCTTATCACAGAAATAATTCATCCTGATCACGCAATCTGAACAATGATTAGAAAAATTATATTTTTACTCACTGGTATCTGTTCAATACTTCTTGTTTCGATCAATCCGTCATTGGGCCAGAACGGTCCTGGTACATCCGTTGACTCCCTGAAGAAAAAAACATTTTCTGCACCTGTTAGCCCATTTGGCAAACCAGTCTTTTCACTCACCGCAGGGATTGGCCCTTTTTCCCCGGTGACAAGGGCAAAAGCCATAGAAGACCGGATTAAAGAACTTGCCACCGATCCATTCTTCAGGACGGATTCGCTCCACCTGGTTCATAAGCCTGGCAGCATTGATATCACTTACCAGAATGTGATCATCACCAGTATCACGGCAAATGATTCAATTGCTGAAAACGAATCCAGGGAAAAAATAGCAATTGCAAGGATAAATGGGATCAATACTTCCATTGAAGAGTACAGGGAAGCACACAGTGAAAAAAATATCGCAAGAAGCATTTTTTTTACCTGTGTCGTATTTTTTCTTCTGATCCTGCTCTTCATTCTCGTGAACCGGATTTACAAGGTCTTTAAGAATAAAATCACAAGATGGAGCAACAGTGACCGGAAAATTCTGACAGTTTCCGGTTATGAATTTATGAATAAAAAGAGACAGGTCCTGATTTTCCATTTCCTCAATAAAATCTTACGGGCTGGTCTTTTCCTTGTATTCTTTACGATTGGTCTGCTTGCTATGTTTTACCTGCTGCCATGGACCAAACCATTCACCATGGATGTAGTGAACGTAATCCTCCGGCCCGTCAGGCATTTTGTTTCCCTGGTGCTTGAGTACATCCCGAATGTAATCATCATCACCGTAATCCTGGTCATTACCTACTTCATCAACCGGTTTTTTAACTTTCTTAAGAGAGAAATTGAGAGTGATGTATTAAAGGTGCCCGGTTTTTACCCGGAATGGGCCCTCCCAACCTATAACATCATCCGGGTAATTGTATGGATCTTTACGCTCATCCTGATCTGGCCCTACATTCCCGGCTCAGATTCCAAAATATTCCAGGGGATTTCCGTTTTTCTCGGATTGGTTTTTTCTTTTACCTCTGTCAGCCTGATCTCAAATATCATGTCTGGTTTCTCGCTCACATATACGAGGGCATTCCATTTAGGGGATCGCGTGAAAATCGGAGATGTAACGGGTGATGTAATTGAAAAATCAATGCTGGTTACAAAAATCCTGACAATAAAGAATGAGGAAGTTACGATTCCGAATTCAAAAATCATGTCCTCGGAGGTTATAAATTATAGCTCCTTTGCAAAAGAGAAAGGCCTGATCGTTCACACATCTGTAACGATAGGCTATGATGCTTCCTGGCGTAAAATCCATGAATTGCTCACTGATGCTGCACTGGCAACTGACGGGATCCTGTCAGAACCTCCTCCTTTTGTGCTCCAGACTAGTCTGGATGATTTTTATATTTCTTACCAGGTCAATGGGTACACCCGTGAGCCAAACCGGTTGGCCGGGATATATTCCGCACTGCACCAGAATATTCAGGATCAGTTTAACAAGGCCGGGATGGAGATCATGTCGCCCCATTACAAAGCGATCCGCGATGGCAATACTATTGCAATACCCGAGGAAAACCGTGGTCACAATTACCATGCTCCCGAATTTAATGTACACAAAACCTGAAACTGACGAGTACTTCCTGTGTAAAAATTCCACATCATTACCATCACTTTTCCGGTGGATTAGTCCTGATCTGGCGCATTATCTGATGCCTTTCTCAAGATTTCAACCCGGAAATTTCAAAAAACAGCTCCCGAATGCATCGGAAATCATCCCGACTATTTCCTCATTTACAACACATCGGTCACAATATGAACGTATTAGTTCATGGTCAAAATAAAATTTAACCCTTTGCTTTTATCATAGAAAAATTTTACAAAACCCATTGAAATTTGCAAATAAAGTATTAACATTACGGCATAAAATATAAACCAGACCAACGCTATTTCTTCCGGACCCCATTGAAGTCTCATATTTGACAGAACAAAGGACTTTGATGGAATGATTATCGACCGGATTTGGTTCAAAGAGGATTCTCTTCCTTTATCCCGCAGCGGATAAAACCAGTGTTTGTATTTTATCCTGAACCTCAGGGTCAAACATAACTAAAAAGAAACAATTGAAGTTTAATAACAATTAATATCAATTATCATGAAAAATCTTTACGTCAAAATTGGTCAGGCAGTGCTCATACTGCTAATCCTGCTGGCTTTTGGATCAACAAATGCAGCAAACACATTCTCCGGGAATAGTATTCAGAATGCTGTCATCAGTCCCGAAAATCCTTTACCTTTTGCACCTACTGCCTACGATATAGACGGTGTTGGTGGTTATTACTGCGAAGGAGGAGCCGGGTTGCCTGTCGGTGTAAAAAATTCTGAAACAGGGGTGAATTATACACTGTACATGGATGATATTTCAACTGGCCAGACTGTTGCCGGCAATGATGGGTCTCCGATTACATTCGGAAACCAGCTTGTACCTGACTTTGATGTTTTGCATTCTTTTACAGTTAAAGGACAAAACGCTTCCGGCACGACCCTCATGAACGGCAATGTGAATATCGTTCATTATCATAACTTCACTGATCTGGTTTCGGTCTCAGCTGATGCAAATCCGGCACTGGAACCTGGAACCAATGTTACTCTGACAGCATCTGCAACATATTTGGGGGACCTTACATGGGAATGGTATCTGAACGGAACACATGTCGGTGATGATTACTACAAATATCCACATTCACCAGCGACATATACACCATCTGAGGGCGATCAGATTTATGTAAAAATGAGTGACAACGGCGCATGTGTAACAAATTCCCCTCTTTCTTCCAACCCGGTTACGATGCATGTGGTGGATCATATCTGGACAGGAACTAACAACTTCAGTTGGAATAATGTCGACAACTGGAACCCTTCAACTACCCCTGCCTCCGATGCTGATGTTTATATACCAAATAATGCCAGCCATTCTCTTTATATCAATAACAATAACCCTGCAGCACCTATTACTTGTCATAATCTTTATGTCAGAAATACCAACTATTTTACAATTGCTTCTAATGGATATTTAACCGTTACAGGCACCCTCACACTAGATGGAACAGATGGTTTGTTTATTGAATCAACGAACACAAATACAGGATCATTGATTGAAGGCGCTCTTGGTGGGACAGGAACAGCCAATGTGCAACGTGCCCTGCAAGCCGATGTATGGCACTTTATTTCATCTCCGATCAGCGATGCCACCGCCAATGTTTTTGTAGGTGACTACCTGAGGACTTCTGATCCCACATCAACCGATGGATGGGGAAGCTATATTATACCCACCACCACCCCGCTGGAGGTCATGCGGGGTTACGCCTGCTATAAACCAGCGTCAAAGTCTTTAAGTGAAGTTTTTGACGGTCACCTGAACACAGGAATACAAACATTTACCGGGAACCGAAATGACTCTGATCCATGGGCAGGGTGGCACCTTGTTGGCAACCCCTATCCAAGTTCAATAAACCTTGCTGTCAGTTCAATTGGAATAAGCTGGGGAAGTTTTGAGCATACAGCCTATTTCTGGGATGAAGGCTCAATAATCACTAATCCTGATTATCCTACTGGAAATTATGATGTTTACCCTGGTTTCAGCCCCTTTGGCACTCATACAGCTTATTGTCCTCCAGGCCAGGGATTTTTTGTCCACATTGTGGACAGCTATACGGGAGCAACAACTTTGACTTTTAAACCTCCCTGCCGCGTTCATTCCAGTGAAGCATTTTTAAAAGATGCTCCTGCAATCAAAAACGCACTCCTCATGACTGCACGGGGGTCCAACAATACGTATTCCGATAAATGTACTGTTCATTTCAATCCGGATGCAACTTCCGGATATGATCCTGGATATGATGCATACAAACTTTTCGGATTGAGAGAGGCGCCCCAGTTATACACGGCCATCGGCAACATAAATGTAACCTGCAACTCCCTGCCTTTTGAAAGCAGGAATACCGCCATCCAGATGGGATTTTCCTGCGGTCTTCCGGGAATCTATACACTGAAAGCCGACAGTCTCAGCACATTCTCAACTTCCATCGGCGTTTCACTGGAGGATGTGAAGCTTGGTTTTACGCAGGATCTGAAAGTGGCCCCGGTTTATAGTTTTACTTACGACACGCTTGATAACCCGAACCGTTTCATTCTCCATTTCACCAATACGACATACGGGATCAGCGACAGCAAAAACATCGAACCGCTGAAAATCTATTCGAGCGGAAACAGCATCTATGTAAAATCGCTTGACGGTACAGTTCAGTCAGGTTCAGTTACGGTTTATGATATGCTGGGTAAAGTCCTTTATACTGGAACCGTGTTAAAGCAGCTCCTGAACCAATTCACNCCGAATATCGGGGAGGGATACTACCAGGTCCGGGTTGTTACAAGCTACGGCGTTTATAATGCCAAGGTTTACCTAAGCAACTAAGTTCAAGTTACATGAGGGTTACAGTTTCACTGACTGTAACCCTCCTTTTTTACATTCTCAGATTTCAACGTTCATGATATGAGCGTTGATTTTTTTTCACCTCACCTGGAACCAAAGGTTTTCTCATATTCTCCCCAATTTCCTCAGAACTTTTTGTTATCGGACTTCAAGCCTGTTTGTCTTGGAGAAAAACTATATTTGCATCTGTGGAGATTCATTAAGTCCCGCCTGATGCTAAACTACGAAAGTCTGTCTGTTAAAAGAATATACCTTCTTGGTGCATTTGTATTCCTCGTTACAGCCTGGTTTTCTGTTGGCTTTAATCATTTTGATGAACATTTCCAGATCCTGGAATTTGCCGGGTTAAAACTCGGGCTGACTTCTGCCGGAAACCTTCCCTGGGAGTATGGATGTATGATGCGCCCGGCATTCCAGCCCGTGATCGTTTACCTTATTTACAAAGCCGTTTCAATAACGGGCATTACCGATCCCTTCTTCTTTGCTTTTATGATCAGGCTCTTCTCTGCTGCCCTGACTTTCCTGGGCATCCACATGATGATAAAAGCATTTGGCCCGTGGATCAGGGAACAAAAGCTCATAACTTCATTCCTGCTCCTTTCTTTTTTCCTCTGGTTCATCCCCTACAATGCAGCCCGCTTTTCGTCTGATACCACATCCGGTGTGATCTTCCTCATCGGGCTGGCCTCGTTTATCTCCCGTAACAAGCTGACCCAATCCGGATACCTGCTCACAGGACTGATCCTGGGTATTTCATTCATTTGCCGTTACCAGGTTGCTTTTATGATCCTTGGGTTTGGTGCGTGGCTTCTGTTCATAAAAAAAGCCAGGATTACAAGCCTGCTGCAATTCAGTTGCGGCATTATTTTGGCGGTATTGATCGGTATCCTGATCGACCGGTGGTTCTATGGCGACTGGGTCCTGACTTCAGTAAATTATTTCCGGCAGAACCTCGTTCTCGGAAAAGCCTCCGCATTTGGCACCTCTCCCTCGTGGTACTATTTTGAACAGGTGTTCATGAATGCAATCCCTCCCATGAGCCTTGTCTATATTGCAGGAGTTATTCTCTACACCTGGTATTACCCGAAGGATCCTGTAACGTGGATTATCGTTCCATTCCTGGTCATCCATTTCCTGATTCCGCACAAGGAGATCCGGTTCCTGTTTCCTGTCATCGGTTTACTCCCGTTCATCATCATCAGGTCGGCGGAAGCGCTGTTAAAGGCCAGGGGAGACAGGCTTCTTGAAATGAGGCCGGTGAAAATATGCATAAATATTTTCTGGTATTCAAGCCTGCTCATGTTGTTTATTCTTGCCTTCCGCCCTGCAGATGACGGGATTTCGTTGTATAAAAAACTCTGGTACTCTTACAAGACCCCGGTAAAGCTCTATTTTACGGAAGAAAATCCCTACCANAGGGCACATGTCGATATCCATTTTTACAAAAGAGATAATCTGGTTTTTCAACAGGTAGATTCAGTTCAAAAAGTTGTTCCTTCGCATGATACGATCTGTCTTGTTGTTACAACAAAACCTGGTCTTCCTGAGGATAAACGGTTCACCCCTGTCTTAATCTATTCTTCGTTGCCCCCTTGGGTCAGGAACTTCAATATTAACCACTGGATTGAACGAACCAGTTTCTGGTATGTTTACGAACTGAAGCCCGTTTGAATATATTAATTGATCCCGATGAAAAAGACTGAAATCAACAAAGGGTTTATTATTTTTCTTTCCCTGATCTGCCTGGTCGCGATCACGCTTGAGATGATCAACGGCAGGTTCTGGCTTACCGATTTCCAGGTCTATTATTCAGCTGCCCATAATTTTCTCTCCGCGGGCGCTGTTTACCATGTTTGTTTTGACTCGGGATCGGGATTTTACAAATACAGCCCGGTCATTCTCTTTTTCTTTATACCCTATACCCTGCTCAGCTATAAGATCGCATCAGTCATTCATTTTACTGTCCTTGCATTTGCTCTTGGATATACCTATACTTTGCTCCTCAGGATCCTGAAGAAGTACTTCCCCGGCAATGGCATCCGGAGAGAAGGACTCTTGTTAAGCCTGTCATTCATTGGTATCCTTGTGCCTTTTACACGCGAGATGCACCTAGGCAATATCAACATTCTTATTTTGCTGCTGAGCTGCCAGGCGGTCATGCTATACATCGAGGAAAAGCCATTTTCGGGAAGCCTGCTTTTGGGGCTGGTTGTTCTGGCCAAGCCCTTCTACCTCCTTTTAATTCTTCCTTTAATCCTGAGAAAACAATGGAAAGCGATTGGCTGGTTAGGAGCTGTTCTTGCGGCCGGGTCAATTCTGCCCTTCTTTCTCCACGGTATTGATTATACCATGACCCTCTATTCCGGCTGGTTCAGCACCATGATCGGCCACAGTACGGATTACCCGGGAATGTCTTCGCTTGGCTACCTGATCAGGCATAATCTCTTCCCGACAATGCCAGGTTTTGCAGAATATGTGATCATTTTTCTTTATTGTGGTCTGATGACGTGGTTCATTACATACAATAAAATCCAGGAAGAGAAGGTGAAGGATGACAATTTCACGATGCATGGAAATTTCTTTTTTGAATGGATCCTGATGCTTTCATTTATGTCCCTTCTTTTCAGGACAGACTGGGTTCTGCTTCTGCTCACAGCCCCGCTGATAACCTTTATTGTTTTTTACATCTCACAAACGAAGAGGTTCTGGCTCATCCCAATCCTGGTAATATTCCTGTTTTTCTATGGAGCAAATTCGGATGATCTCCTGGGAAAAGAACTATCCGGCTCTATTCTGAGATCGGGGCTCATGGGGTTGGGCAATTTCTGCATAGTGATTCTTGCACTGATCCTGTTCTTAGATTTCAGGAAGATGAAAGCCAATAAAAACTCTTTACATGAATAAAATTTACGGTAAGGTCTTCTGGGAAACAATCATGATCATAATACTGATTACTGGCCTGTCTGTTTCCGTTTATTCATGGGTTTATCGCGAACACAGGAACATCACTCTGCTGGCCATTCTGCGGCTCAAACCCGGCGACAGGGTAGCGCTTGAAGAACTCTGGACTTCAGCACGGAAAGGATTTGAATCAAGGCTTTCTGATTCTGTCATTGACAGGCACAAAATGTGAACCCAAAGAAGTTGGATTACGCCGCATGGCCTGCGATTGGCGGGGATCATTCAACCTCTGCAGAAAACATGCTTATCTTCCTAGCATGCCCAGCCGGTTCCAATCGCGTGCCCAGCCGATTCTCATCG
>TBL_comb47_HYPODRAFT_10003689_pt1 | contig 17999 bp, 16 predicted proteins | sample TroBogypolimnion_40_FD_10682 | JGI IMG/M metagenome (IMG submission 10682)
CATTAGTGACCGACATAACTTTTAAATAACAGGCTGGACCACCTAAGCAGCCCAACCTGTATCTTTACTGTGTAAACTAGCAATTTATACAGCATGAACGAAATTACAAATAAAAATTTAGTCGGTCAGCCGATTTTGCCTCAAGTATTAGATTTAGTGAGTAAAGTCACGTTCAGAGGATTAGTTAAGGAACACAAGAGTGACAGGTATTATAAAAAGTTCACCTCATGGACACACTTTGTGAGCCTCATGTTTGGTATTTTCAGTCGTTGTGACTCGGTTACCGAAATCGTTGAAGGAATGATCGGTTGTGTTGGTAAAGTGGGACATTTTGGTTTGTTGGAAGTTCCTCCCAAGAGTACCATAACCGATGGGAACCGTGAGCGGAACAGTGCGTTCTTTGAATCGTTGTATTTTAGTTTAGTAAAACGTTATTCAACATTTTTGTCGTCCAGCCGAACCATTGGGCTTAATATCAAAGAGCTTTTCATTGTTGATTCAACCACGATCCAGCTTTTCAGCAGCCTGATATTTAAAGGCGTTGGCCGTAACCCCAAAGATGGTGGCAAGAAAAAAGGGGGATTGAAAGTCCACATGCTTATTGATGCTTTGCAAGATGTTGGGAAGTTCGTAAAAGTAACAGCAGCCAAAGTCCATGACAGCAAGTTCCTGAATGATTTGGTTCTTAATCCACATAGCATGGTTGTGTTTGACAAGGCATACAACCATTACAAACTCTTTGCCAAGTGGACGGAGAAACAAATATGGTTCGTTACCCGGATGAAAGATAATGCCCTGTACGAAGTTGCGAAGACCATCAGCGAAACGACATTGAAAAAAGGGGAATCCGGTGTTTTAAAAGAAGAACACATCTACCTGTGCTATAAAGAAAACAGACAGGATAAAGAGCCGAAGAAACTAATGTTGCGCCGGATCACCTATCAGGATGAAAAGGGACGTACATATGTTTTTATTACCAATAATATGGCACTTACGGCACAGGACATTGCTGATATATACAAGCAACGCTGGCAAATAGAACTATTGTTCAAGAAAATGAAGCAGAATTTTCAATTACATTGCTTTTACGGCGAAAGTGAAAATGCAATTCGCATACAAATATGGTGCACGCTCATCGCCCAAGTGCTATTGACCGTTTTGCAACGTAAAACTGAAACTAAAAAAGCATTTTCAACGATTGCAAGTTTAGTGAGGCAACATTTGATAAGCTATATTAATCTGGAAGAGTTGTTGAAAAACTCCAAAAGGTTCTATGACAAGTACCATAAGACAATAGATTACAGCAATAGCCTCTTCCCGTTATCAGGCTGAAGGGGGTCTTGATTTGAAAATGAAAAATGCAACTGTTGAATATCAATACATTAACTCAAATATTTGCCGACTTTGAATTTTAGTCGGTTTACAATGATTTTTTTATATAATTCGAATATAATACGTATTTGATTCGAATTATATAAAAAAATGATAAAACATTGGTAATTCAGGGATAAAACAGTGGTAATAAATAATCTAATTGTAATTCTTTAGCAATTCACAATTTGAAAAAGAGAAAAAGCAAAAGAATAGCTAAACGAAAAGGTAAAGATATATTCTTTTGATTGTAAAATAGGATATTATCAGGTCCCTTCTCCTTAGCTTTTATTTTCGGGAATAATTTTATTGTTGCAAAGAAACACTCATTAACTTCAAGGATAAATTCCTTTCGAATTCGGAATAATTTTTTCTTTCCGAAGCAATATTTCAAGTACAGGGTTCATGGAAAACAAAAAGGGTGCTTATAATCATTATAAGCACCCTTTTAAGTGAGAAAATCAAGTATTAGAATATTTTGTAGCCAATGCCGACAGAAAAATCGACAGTGCTTTTGCCGTATGTTTCATTGTAAGTATTAAATGGAGCTGGTTCTGTGAAGGTTTTGTTTGCGTTTTTATAGGTGGTAAGAAGCGCACCTGCATCTAGAGCCAACCGTTTATTTAATTTCCATTGAAATCCTCCGCCAAATGTATAAGAACTGATGCTATAATCGAAGTCGCTTTGGAATTGTTCACTAACTCCGGTTTTTGAGTTCATATAACCTGCACTAACTGTAAAAACATCGGTCAGTTTATACTCTAAACCTAAAGACAGTTCTAAAAAGTTCTTGTCAATGGTACGTTGTTGCAGATAGATGTTTTCACCCCAGTTTACATTCTTATCCAGGAAGAGCGTGCCGGATCCTGAAATTTTTAACCGGTCAGTAATTTGGTAATCGGCTCCACCAGCAATGATTGCAGGAATGTCACTGCCTGTTTTTTGACCATTGGGAAATAATCCGGTATCATCAACTGTGGTGGCATTGGTCAGTGTTAAAGTGGTTTTGTGTTCATATTTCAAACCAATGTTCAATTTATCGAGATGGATATCAACGCCAATAATTGGAGTAATTCCAGCTCCGGTTTGTTTGGTGTCTACTCTTTTATCAGCTAAGGACGGAATATTGGCAGTTAAACCGCTTGCAGTTCCGGCAAGAATTGCACTTTGAGTGGTGTATTGACTTGCGGTAGTAGCAAAGGTTGATTGTGCCCCGGTAATAGATATTGCAGCAATCTGGGCTGCTGTAAGACCAACTTGTTGTAATCCACCTTCAATTTTTGCACGTTGTGCTGCTGTAATATAGCCTGCTCCCTGAACCTGTGCGATAGTTAATCCTCCTGCACCTGCGGTAACCAGAGGTTGTAAACCCTGAGCACCAGCTGTTGCTTGTGCTGCTCCGGCAGCATATTTCTGAGCACCTGCTGATGCTGCTGTAGCTGCATTGGTTAAATAGGTCTGAGCGTTAACTAATGCTCCTTTTGGTCCGAGCTGTATGTTTGTAATTGAACCGGAATACGAATTGGAGGAGGGTAGGTAACGGGCACCTAAATAAACCGATACAATTTTGTTGATTTTGTAAGTTGCACCTGCCTGGATTCCCCAAAACACGGAAGATCCCTTGAAAGAAATATCTACTCCATAGGCATTGACAGGAAATCCAAGAGCGCTTAATCCAGCAAGTCCAGGCACAATTCGTGCAATTTGTTTCTCAAAGGTTGGCAGTCCTTTATCGTATGTGGCAGTACCACCACCGGCATTTGGACCGAATCCTGCAGAAAATGCCCAATTATCTAGCTTATAAACTGCGTAAGCATTAGGGAAAACCGGTACGGATGTTTCCCCCTTGAATGTTGAATTATTCAGACCAGGGAATCCTGTGTCAATTGTACGTGTTTGAAAAATACTTTGATTATCCAGCCCAAAATAGAATCCATTTTGCAACTGAGATAATCCGGCAGGATTAAAATATACTGCATCCAGATCAGTAGAAGCGTTACGCGATAACATACGCACGAATTGAGCGCTTTGGTTAGTATTCGTTAAAATTCCACCTGCAAAAGCAGTGTTCATCAGCAAAAAAGCTCCGGCAATCAAAACTGCAAATTTCTTCATAAGATAAATTTAAAGGTTTTATGGGAACAAAAATAGAAATATTTATGACTTACAAATAAAATAGTTCTGAAAATCAATCTATTAAGAATTATTAAACAATGAACTTTAATGTTCGAATAAAACAAAACCCGACTTGCTTAGAGTCGGGTTTTGTGATGAATGTTATATTGCTGGATTTATAGGACAACTATTTCCTTAAAGGTGAATCACTTCTCCATAGGCTGCTGCTGCAGCTTCCATGATAGCTTCACTCATGGTAGGGTGTGGATGAATCGATTTGATAAGTTCATGTCCTGTAATTTCCAGTTTTTTGGCAACGACTAATTCGGCAATCATTTCGGTAACATAACTTCCGATCATATGCGCACCCAATAATTCTCCATATTTGGCATCAAAAATAAGCTTTACGAAACCATCTTTCTGTCCAGAAGCACTGGCTTTTCCGCTTGCTGAGAAAGGAAATTTACCTACCTTAATTTCATACCCGGCATCTTTTGCTTTTTGCTCGGTCATTCCAAGTGAGGATATTTCAGGATTGGTATAGGTACATCCGGGGACAGTTGAATAATCAATCGGAAGAGGATTTAAACCCGAGATCTTTTCGACACAAAGGATTCCTTCAGCCGATGCAACATGAGCTAGGGCAGGACCGGCGATAATGTCACCTATGGCATAAACAGTATCCACATTGGTTTGACAAAATTCATTGACCTTAATTTTACCGTTTTCAAGTACAATACCCAAATCTTCCAAGCCAATGTTTTCGATGTTTGGCGAGATCCCAACTGCCGATAAAACAATTTCAGCTTCAATTAACTCTTCGCCCTTTTTTGTTTTAACAACTACTTTACACAATTTCCCAGAAGTATCGACCGATTCGACTGAAGAATTGGTGAAAACCTTCATCTTCATTTTTTTGAATGAGCGTTCGAGTACTTTCGAAACCTCTTCATCTTCATTCGGTACAACATTAGGCAGGTATTCTACCAAAGTGACCTCGGTTCCGATACTTTGATAAAAATAGGCGAACTCACTTCCAATTGCTCCTGAACCAACCACTACCATTGATTTTGGTTGTTTGGGCAAACTCATGGCTTCACGATAGCCAATGATTTTTTCACCATCCTGTTCCAGATTGGGAAGTTCTCGTGAACGGGCCCCGGTTGCCAGAATGATGTTTTTAGCTGAATGAAGCGTCCTGTTCCCGGTTTCATCAGTTACTTCAACTGAATTTTTATCAATGAGTCTGCCATTACCTGTAATGACTTCAATTTTATTTTTGGTAAAGAGAAATTGAATTCCTTTGCTCATTCCATCGGCTACACCTCTGCTTCGTTTGACCATTGCCTCAAAATCCGGTTTTATTTCGCCGGATATTAAAACACCATAATCAGAAGCATGTTGGGCATATTCCAAAGCCTGTGCACTTTTAAGTAACGATTTTGTTGGAATACAGCCCCAGTTCAGACAGATTCCCCCAAGTTTATCTTTTTCAATAACTCCAACATTCAAGCCTAACTGAGCGGCTCTGATGGCAGCAACATATCCACCTGGACCGCTGCCTAAAACTAATAGATCGTAACTCATATATGAAGCTTCATTAGATTAAATCAATCAGCATAATAACACCACGACACGATAAATGTTTTTATTTACGTTGAATTCCCTAAATGTCTTTTCGCTGTGTACAGATCAAAAAAGACCGCATATAGCGGCCTTTAGTTTATAGGGCAAAATTATAGTTACAGGATTCTAATTCGGAAATAATTGAGCGAGTTTTTTTCCCAACTCTTCGCCTCTTAATCCTTTTCCAATGATTTTACCATCTTTATCAAGGAGGAAGGATTGCGGAATTAAATTTACTGCATATAACCTTGCGGCAGCATTTTGCCAAAACTTGAGATCAGAAACGTGAATCCAGGTGAGGTTGTCAGCTTTGATTGCTTTCATCCATTCCTCTTTGGTTCGGTCAAGCGAAACACCAATGATCTCGAACCCTTTTGGATGGAACTGCCCATATAGTTTAACTATGTTAGGATTTTCCTGACGGCAAGGTCCGCACCATGAGGCCCAAAAATCAACCATCACCACTTTGCCACGAAGCGAAGACAACTTAATCGGCTTTCCATCAGGATCGTTCATTGTGAAATCAGGAGCAACCGCTCCGATATCAGTGCTTTTTTTTAACTGTATAATTTCCTTTAGCTTAACCACGTATACTGATGAGCCAATCTCTGGAGAAAACTTGCTTGCTATCGAATCTAATTCCTTAACATCAACTTGATTTGCAAGTTGATTTAAAGTGATAAACGCTGAAACAACGGAGTTTGAATGTTCCTTTACGAAGTTTTTTGTAAAAACCTTGTTGTTGTCAATCATGGCCTTGCCATCAATTTTAGCTTTTTCAGCAGTCTCTGAATTTCCAGTTGAGATTGCACTTTGATATTTTCCCTTTAGAGTATTAATTTCTTTATTCAACTTTTCCATTTCATTGATGTAAATCTGGAAGATATCCTGTGTAGGTGATCCTGTTATTTTAGTGCGGCGAAGGCTGTCTTTTTTTGCAGTAACAATAATGTTGGCATTATCGAGAAAGAACTGAGCTAAATAATCCTGACTGTTTAAGCGAAGTATTCTAAGATCAGGCATTTCCATTTTGCCTTTAAATGTAAACTTGCCTGAAACAACTTCTGTACTGTCAATGCTTACAGGTTTATCGTCCACTATTTTTTGCAGGTAAACTTTACCTTTTTCAATTCCTGCAATCGATCCTTTGATTGAAAATTCATTCTTTGCTGACTGGCAGGAAATAAACGCCAGGGCAAATACCATAATTGCTATTACATTTCTCATTATTCTCAATATTTAATAGTTGTTAATTTGTTTTTCTGATTTGGTCATATAGATCAAGTAATTTCTTTGCTGCGACAAATGAAGATATTTCCTCTTTTAGAACTTTTTTTTCTGATTCTTCCATCAGTTTTTTTATTTGTTCGTTCTGATAAAAGTCATTCCGCAGGCGTTCATTTATGGTTTCATACATCCAGAACTTGGATTGTTCATTTCTTCGGTGTTGAAAGAATTCATTGGCTTTTACCTGAATCAGATATTCATCAATGGTATCCCAGATCTCACTTATGCCGGTTTTCAAATATGCGGAGCAAGTATGCACTTTGGGTTTCCAACCCGATTCGGATGCAGGAAACAGATGCAATGCGTTCATATATTGAATCCTTGCTAATCCGGCCTTTTCGATGTTGTTCCCATCGGCTTTGTTAATTGTAATTGCATCTGCCATTTCCATTATTCCGCGTTTTATTCCCTGCAATTCGTCACCTGCCCCTGCAAGCATTAGTAAGAGAAAAAAATCAACCATCGAATGCACCGCAGTTTCACTCTGGCCAACTCCAACGGTCTCAATAAAGATATGATTAAATCCGGCAGCTTCGCATAGAACGATAATTTCCCGGGTCTTGCGGGCTACACCACCTAATGAACCGGCTGATGGGGAAGGACGGATGTAGGCATTCGGATCGATTGACAAATCTTCCATCCGGGTTTTATCACCCAGAATGCTTCCTTTAGTCCGCTCACTGCTTGGATCAATAGCCAATACTGCCAGTTTTTTTCCCTGAGCAGTAATGAATTTGCCCATCGCCTCAATAAAGGTGCTTTTGCCAACCCCCGGAACACCGGTAATTCCAATACGGACTGAATTTCCTGCGAAAGGCAAACATTTCACAATAATATTCTGAGCGATCTCCTGATGGTCAGGTTTCGAACTTTCAATTAGCGTTACCGCCTGACTAAGGATTGTGATGTCTCCATTCAGAATACCATCAACATATTGCTCAACTGAAAGAGAACGTTTTTTTTTATTCTTTAAAAATCGTTTTACCGAAGCATCATTTACCGATGGCAATGGTTCAATGCCTTGATTTACATTTAATCCACTATATCTTGGATCATTCTCTATATGGAAATATGGTTGATTTCCTTCCATGTTCAGTAATTTTATGCGAATGTAACGATCAACAAAGAATTAACAGTAAAGTTGAAATGAAATATTTAGATGTTTTAAATAAAAAAGCCGGTTCGGGAATGCGAACCGGCTTCCTTTACTATATTTGGGAGTCTATTGTGCTAAAATATTACTTGAAATCCGGAGTATCGTAGTTGGATTTTTCGGATCATTGGTAATTACAGTAATTGTTTTGTTTTGTCTGCCACTTTTCCCTGTAGAATCGAATACCACTTTAAGTGGGACACTTTCACCTGAGGCAACAATGTTTTTAGACGGAGAAACAGCAGTGCATCCACATGAACTCTTTACGTCATGAATAATTAAATCTTTTTTTCCTGTGTTTTTAAGATTAAATACATGCTCGTTTTTTGTGCCTGGCTTGATGTCTCCAAAATCGAATGATTCCATATCGTAAGTTACAATCGGGGCATTTTTTAAATCTTCAGCTGTTAATTTCGAGAAATCTTCTTCCAATGTTGTGCTTACGGCAATAGAGTTTTTGTAATCATCCTGACCATCGATGTTCAGGTACAGGCGGTCCATAACAAATCCGTAAGCTTGTTTTTTGCTTGCATCATAAGTTACAACAAGGTATCCTTTTTGTTTTGGAGCGAGCTTTGCAGGTTTAAAGACTGCAGTCAAGTGAGGTGGTGGAGTCTTGAAACTCAATTGAACCGGCTGATCAGACATATTGATAACTTCTGTACTATCCTTTTTTACTTGTTTTTCTTTAATAGCGCTAAAGGCAATGTGATTTGTTTTTGCACGAAGCGGTCCAATTTCATTGGGGTAATCTTCTTCAATCGTACGGGCGCGTGGAGTAACTTCTCCCAAAATAGTCAATACCACATCAGCATTTTCAGCATTTGAGCTAACGCGAATGGTCTTATTAAAGACACCCGGTCTGTTTCTTGCATCATAGTTAACTTTTATAACCCCTTTAGCTCCCGGAGCAACAGGTTCACGTGTCCATTCCGGAGTTGTGCATCCGCACGATGCCTGTACATTGTTTAGAATTAATGGAACGGTTCCATCATTTTTAAAATTGAATGCAACAGATTGAACTCCAAGTTCTTCCTTGAATGTTCCGAAATTGTGTTGCAGTTTTTCAAATGCAATGCGAGCTTTAGCATCTTGAGCAAAGTTCAAAAATGGTGAACAAATCATCATTGCAAATAGAAGGATAAAACTTTTCTTCATATGTTTTTCTACTTTTAAAGGTTAACAATCAAATTATGGATTGATAATTAATATTCAAATTTAATAATTTCTAATATACTATAAATGCAAAACTAAAAAACCTTTCTATGATTTGATGTTAAAGCGAATAAAGTTTTGTTAATGAGATGTTAATGAATAAATAAGATTCATTTTTTGAGTAGTTTCGTGTTTTCAATCAGATCCCAAACATTAAGTATGAAAAGAAATTCGATAGGCTTTGTTATCATTATGGCTACTGTTTCAGTAGTCGGGATTCTGCTTATCCAGTTTTTCTTTCTGAAAAGTTCTTACGATCTGAATGAAAGGCAATTCCACCAATTGACAACCAGCGCATTAAGAAGTGTTGCCAGCCAGATTAATGAATACAATGCCAAGGTTTATGGTCGTCCTTCAAAACAAACGGAAGGCTGTCAGGTCGAACAGATATCAAACAATTATTTTGTCGTCAACGTTAATGATGTCATTGACCCAAACCTGCTCGAACACTTTCTTCAGGTGGAGTTTAAAAAACGAAATCTGAACCTGACGTATGAATATGCAATCTATGATTGTAACTCAAAAAAAATGATTCATGGGAATACGCTAAACCGTGATTCAATCACTTCCATGCCGAAATCGACAAAAAAAGCCGACTCCTCTTGTTGCAGTGTCGAAGAAATCATGTATGACAAGCAATATGCCAGGATAACAAAAAGCCCTGAAAAGAAGAATAAAGTATGCAATTTGCCAACTTTCGAAAAGTTTACTTATTATTTTGGGGTACGTTTCCCCGATCGGTCGCAGTACTATAATTCGCGTCTGATGACATGGTATTTATTAAACGGGATACTTTTTGTCGTGGTAATTTTCTTCGGGTATACGCTTTACATTATCATCAAGCAAAAGCAACTCAGTGAAATCCAGAAAAACTTTATAAATAATCTGACCCACGAATTTAGAACCCCAATTGCCTCAATTGAATTGGCTGCTAAGGTACTCTCAAATCCAAAGATAATCGAACAACCTGAGCGTCTGGCTGAATACGTGCGAATTGTGGGGCAACAAAATCAAAGACTTTCGGCACATGTCGAAAAATTGCTCCAAATGGCAACCATTGAAAAAACAAAACTGCACCTTAATCTGGAATCTGTTGAACTCAATATTTTTATTGCAGAATCCATTCAGGAGTTCAAAAACAGTCTGAATGGCAAAAACTATTCGATCATTCTTGATTCTGATGTCAAAAAGGCCATGATCGTTGCGGATAAGCTTCATTTTTCAAACCTGATATTTAATATCCTCGACAACGCGATTAAGTATTGCAAAGCTGATCCTGACATAATTATCAAACTGGAAGAATCAGGTAACCATTATATGGTGTCCTTTGACGATAACGGAATTGGTATCCCGAAGGACGACCGTAGAAAGATATTTAACCGGTTTTATCGTATCCCGACCGGAAATGTGCATGACGTCAAAGGATTTGGGCTGGGACTAGACTATGTAAACAAAATTGTTCGTCGGCATGGTTGGCGAATAAATGTGATCGAAAATTCAAGGAAAGGATGTACTTTTATTGTTGAAATAAAGAAATCTATAACATGAACTTCATCGGTGAATTAATTCTTTTGGTTGAGGACGACAAAACCCTTAACTTTATTATCAAAGATAACCTCGAACAAAACGGATATTTAGTTACTTCAGCTGAAGATGGAGAATCGGCAATGGAAGTTTTTAAAACCGGAAAATTCAGTTTATGCCTGCTCGATGTGATGCTTCCGAAGAAGGATGGTTTTACGCTCGCAAAAGAAATCAGGCAAATTGATGATCATGTACCCATTATTTTCCTTACTGCACGTTCGATGACTGAAGACCGGATTACCGGTTTAACGATTGGTGGTGATGATTATGTGACCAAACCCTTCAGCATGGAAGAATTACTGCTTAAAATACGTGTATTTCTAAAAAGAAGTTTGAATACCAATGAATCATCTGTCAATCAGAATTGTTACAAAGTTGGGCATTTCAACTTCTATTTCGAAAGTCTGATCCTCGATTTTAACAGTGAACGAAAGACATTAACCTATAAGGAGGCTGAACTGCTGCGCTATTTTTGTGATAACCCGAACAAAGTTTTGAGCCGCTCCGACATCCTTAAGCAAGTCTGGGGTTCAGATGATTACTATTTAGGCCGAAGTCTTGATGTCTTTATCTCCAGGCTGAGGAAATACCTAAGCAGTGATGAGAACATCAAAATTCTCAATTTACATGGTATCGGATTTCGTTTTAATGCTTCGATCATTAAGAACTGATCCGTATAATCCTTCAAATTACATAGAACATAAAAGGCTGTCGATCGACAGCCTTTTTTTATATTATTTTAGTACAAACGTTATTGGGATTGTAAACTGCTGTTTTACTTTTGTTCCCCGCTGCTTTGCAGGTTCCCATTTGGGCGAGGAAGTAATAACCCTTACAGCTTCATTATCGAGTGAAGGATCGACGGGGCGTACTACTTTTACGTCACAAACTTCACCTTTGGAGTTAACAGCAAATTGAATATAAACTTTACCTTGAATATTATTCTCCTGAGCCGTGGTTGGGTAAACAATAGTTTTCTGAACCCAATTACGAAAATCGGTTACACTTCCACCCTGAAATGAAGCCTGTTCCTCAACGATGATGAATACAGGCTCTTCTTCCACGATTGCAGTTTCTGCTTCCTTGGCAACCTCTATTTTCTCGGGTACAGGCTCATTGGTAACTGTCGATGTGGCTTCGCTTACTGTTGCAAGCTCAACTTCCACCTTTACACTATCCACGACAACCGGTGCAATATATTTTACTTGTTGCTCGGCGGCGGCAGGTGGTGGCGGTGGTGGAGGAGGAGGAGGTGGAATATCATCCTTGGATTTGAGATTTTCCATACTTACCACCGTATTTTTTACCAATACAATGCTTTTGCCCCTGTTATTGAGTGCTTGAATGAAAGGCACTAATATTGCGCCACCAACACTGAATAAGGAGATCAGAAAGGCTATCAGTAAGAATTTTCTAAATTTTTTGCGCAATACGTAAGCCCCGTATTCTTTATTCCTCTTTTCGAATACTATTTCTTCAAGGGTTACGGCTTGGTTTTTAAGCAATTCATTATCCATGATTCACATCCATTTATTATGGTTTATTAATGGCCTTAACTGACAATTTCTATTTCTTGTAAGTTTTAACCATCGTTTTTTCCACTGGGTTAATATCGACAAGTGTATATCGGGCAACATTGGAAATAGCCATTTCATCGATAATATCAACTATATTTCGATATTTAACACCATCGGCTGCCTTGATTAGAACGATTGGCCCGGATTTGTCCTCTTTATACATGCGCTTCGTTCTGGATTCTAATGTGTCTCTCGGAATTTTTAGTTTCCCTTCGATCACGTCTTTATTTAACCTGTCTACTTTGGCATACAAAGCTTTGTTACGCTGCAAAAGCACCCTGCGTATTCCGTCCTTCGAGAAATCTGTCTGGGTCAAAACCGGCAGTGTTTTATTTGGATCAGCTAAACCATCATACCAGAGTATCTTATCATGGTCAATGAGTAATATATTCAGGGCTCTGCTTTTGTCAAGTTCCGGCGGCTTTTCATTCTCCTTCGGTTTCTCGGGCAGAATGATCTCCATGACTTTTGGTTTATTGAATGCCGTAGTAAGCATGAAAAAAGTAAGCAACAAACAAGCAAGGTCAACCATCGGAGTCATATCAATATGCGTTCCGTGCTTTTTAGCCTTCTTCTTGCCTTTACCCTTGTGACCCTCTTCTTGAACTATTTCAGCCATTTTGGAATGTCTTTATTTATTTTTGTAATACATCTGTTGGCAACTCAACCTTTTTGAGATTGGTTGTTAAATTGAACTTATTAACATTATTATCCTGCAAAACAGCTATCACTTTTTTTACTACAGGGTAATCTGCTGAACCATCGCCTTTTATAGCAAACTCCAGATCATTGTTGTAAGTTCGGGCAAACCTGATCCAATACATTAACTGATTGTCCAATGAATCAATAGGAATTCCCACCTGCATCGCTTCACGTGTTTTTGCATCAGGGGCATCAAGAAAGGCCGGTAGATTGGCTGCCGGTAATCCAAACGATGCCAGACCTACAAATTTCTTGATTTGCTTTGGCGTAAACTTAATTTGGTATTGACTGCCCATGGCCTGCAAAATTTTTGCACGAAGATGCTCTATAGTGTCGCTTCCATTATCAACATTAAAAAAGACTTTGTCATCCTTTGAAATCAGTATTGTAACAACATGGCTGTCAGGAATTGGTGTTTGTGAGGTCGATGATGGTGTATCGATCGGTGCCGCTTCCTCCGGACGAAATGTAGCCGTCAGGATAAAAAAGACGAGTAGAAGGAAAAACAAGTCCACCATCGGCGTCATGTCGATGCGCGGTGTTTTTACAGCTAATTTAATTTTTCCCATTATTTCTCAGTTTGTTTTTCTTCAATGTCAATCGAAGCAATATTTAAAAATTACTTTAAAGTTGAAGCAAATGTCTGTGTCAGACTGAAACTGGCCTCATCCATTTTGTAAGTAATACCGTCGATTCTTGCTGAATAATAGTTATAAAAAATAATGGCCAGTGTAGAACCTGTAATACCAAATGCTGTATTTACAAGAGCTTCCGAGATACCATTGGCCAAAGCTAAAGCATCAGGTGCTCCTGCAGTAGCCAAAGCGCCGAATGCACGGATCATACCCAATACTGTTCCGATAAGACCGATAAGCACTGAAATAGAAGCAATGGTCGAAAGGATAATAAGGTTCTGTGAAAGTACAGGTAGTTCAAGAGCAGCAGCTTCTTCAAGGTCTTTCTGAAGGGCAAGTACTTTTTGGTCATTCATCAGGGTTTTATCCGATTGTAATGATCTGTAACGATGCAAACCTGCTTTCATTACATTGGCAATCGATCCTCTCTGTTTGTCACACAATTGAGCAGCGTCTTCAATTTTGTTGTCGTTCAGGAGTGTCTGCAATGTACGTACAAAGGTGTTCAGGTTTCCTTTTCCACTGGCAACTGAAAGCATAATAAAACGCTCAACTACGAATGTAAGAAGAATTAATACGACTGCCATAAGCACTGGTACAATGAAACCACCGGCATGTATGATTCCTAAATAATTACCAGGTAGTGGATGTCCTTTAACATTACCACCTTCAAAGTTAACAGGGTTACCCATAATTTGAGTGTAGATCAGGTAACCAGCCAATACGCAAAGCACAATAACCAACAAAACGAACGTTGATTTAAATGCATCTTTTAAAGTTTGTCCTTTCATTTTCAATTTTTATTTAAAGTAAATAGATAAACAATGGTTTTAATTTCTGGGAATAAAGAAAGCAATATTTTTTTAATCTTGCATCTCACTATCCGATAATTTTTTACAACAATATGAACAATTTTGTGATCTGAATTGTTACTCCCATTCTGTTATTTCTTTTTCAATGCTTCCAAGGCCTTCGTTAAATCCGTGATAGCCTTCGCGGCATCAAGATCTGCCGGGTCAAGCTTTTTAATTTCTGAATAAAAATCACGTGCTTCTGTATAGTTTTTTTCCTTATATGCTATCAGTGCCTGTGATCTGAGCGACTGAATCTGCCATTGCTTGTTAGCAGGATCAAGCTCGTATAATTTCTTATAAATAGCTTTTGCAGCAGGATAATCCTTCTTTTGTATGTTATAAAAACCAAGGTAAGTGTAAGCTTCCTGCAATTCTTTGGCATATTTGGTGGTTTCGGTACCTACCTTATCAACCAGCGCTTCAAATTTAGGTTTTGCCAATCCCAGTTCACTGGTAGGATCAAGGCTTGAGGCTGTACGTGCAACATAAACATAAGCCTGCATATTATCCGGCTGATTGACAATTGCCTTGGTGAATATACTATCCGCATTGTGAAATTGTCCCAGCTGGTAATACGATTTGCCGATTAACATCAGATCATCTTTATCCGATTTACCCTTTTTGTTCTTTTTGTTTAACCATATAATGGCGTTCTTATACATCCGTGAATAATAATAATCGGAGGCTATTTCCGACACCAGGCTTACATTGTTTGTATCCACGGCATAAGCTTTTTTAAAGGTATCAAAAGCCTTCATCAGCGTCACAGTATCATTCTTGGCTACTTTATAGAGAATCCGACTGTAATACAGGTAGTCTCTTGGTATAATGGCCTGGGGTTTAGTGTTTTTAAAGAATTCTTCCATGTAAGTCCTGCCTTTTTCAAGTTCAGGTGGTTTCTTATCGAAACAGCAGTAGCCAGCCAGACGATTGAGGTAATTTCTTGATTTATCGACGGCCAAAACTTCTTCAATTGTAGTAAGGGCATTGGCATAATCTTTTGTTCTGAACAAAGCCTTGGCGTATTGAATCTTGGCAGGAATATTATTTCCCGACAAAGTAATGAATTTTTTAAAGTTTGTCTTGGCCAGGTTGAATTGACCACCCATGGTATACAACTCTCCGAGTTCACGGTAAGCAGGAGCAAAGGTCGAATCAATATCACGGGCTTCTTCCAGGTAAGGCCTTGCGGCATTTAAATTTGCGGCGTGAACATAAATACTGCCTATCCTGATTTTTGCAACCGGCGAAGTAGGATCCAGACTTAATGCCTTATTGTAATTGGTAAGCGCATCTTTCATATCGCTCTGCCGGCTGTATACATCACCCAGTCCAAGATAGATCGATGCTTCATTGGGGTTGATTTCTTTGGCCCTGTTCAGATAACCAATCGCCTTTTTAAAACGTATTACTTTCCCATGGAGCTGCGATGTGCCTAATTCAGTCAGTATGCGGGCATCTCTTGGTGACAAAAATTTCTGTTTGACAGGGAATGATGCTTCAGCTTTGACAAAGAACTTATCGGCAGCAATGGTATCGCTGGTGAGAAGCAACTGTACAGCGCCCAGACCAACGTCGTTGATCTCATTCGTTGGTTCCATCTCGATGCCCTTTTGAAATATTTTCTCCGCCTGGCTACCCATCTCTTTCAAAGAATTCGATAAGGTATCCGACAAATATTCCTTAATAATGGTTTTGCCGTAATAGTAATATACGTTTCCATTGGCCGGCTCCTTTTTTAACAGGGCTTCGAAAGCCAGTCCTGCATTTTCATATTGATCATTTAAGCCAAGTTTTAGCGCAGCATTTAACTCCTGTTCAGATGCCGATAATACCGGGGCAGCTTTTGATGCCGAATTTTTCTTCTGGCTAAACGCCGCAACTGTAATCAGCGAGAGCAGTGCGATAAGTATAAGTCTCATTTTAAATAAATTTAGTTACAATAATATACTATTTACTCTTAATCTTTATAAGTCTTACGGGCAATGTGGCTGGCAACATGCCCATTTTCAAAATAATTCGCTGACCAGCGTCTCCGGCAACAAATGAGGTGAAACCCGTTCCAAGTCCGGCAAATGTTTCCCTGTTAATGGTATAAACATCCCTGATAAACGGGTACTGTTTATTGGCGATATAAGCCGGATGCGGAGAATAGTAATCCGGCCCGTCAGAATCATATTCCGAAGTTAATGAAACTACTTTAATTTTACTAAGAAATGAATGACTAATTGAGTCTCGCGGATCACTTATCCAGTTTACGCTGATAATTCCAATCGCTTCAGGATGATTTTCTACAAAGTTGACCACTTCCGAATTCTTTTTTACCGAATAACAATACTTCGGTAATGAACCGGTGAGCCCGAATTTTTGGGTAATCGTATACACATTATTGGAGCCAGCGTTGTCGAATACCACTTTTAGATCACTCAGTTTTGAATGTGGATTAATTTGTTTCCAGTCCGGGGTCTTGCCCATGAAAATATCTCTTACCGAGTTATACCTGATCAAGGTATCGGGATTCGATTTGTTGACAATAAAAGCAACCGCGTCCCAGGCAATCTTCGTGGTCCGGGGTATGAATGATTTTCCCCGCAGATAGGCCTCCTGGTTGTCGTTAAGTTTGCGGCTGGTAATAATCACCTTGACCGAGTCGTCCAGGAATAATTTCACGATGCTGTCGCCTGGCAAATAAAGCGGTGTAACTTTTGCATCCTTATAGGTTGACTGGAAAGTATACAATTCAGCATCAGTAAGCAGTTGATACGATTCATCGACGGCGATCTTAATCTTACCCCGGGTAGGAGTTTCGTCAGTGAATTTTTTCGGGGTCATATGGCATGAATTAAATAAAACAATTGACCCCATTAACAGAATGCCGGTAAACGATTTTAAATGGCTCATAGAGTATCCTCCTTGTAATCTTCCTCTTTGTGCTTATATTTTTGTACAATATTTATCGACCGGTAAATTCCATATGCAATGATTACCACAGCAAAAATCGTGCTAAAGTGTCTAGGCATATGGCTTGCCGTTGGTGATAATAAAATATAAAATCCCAGAATAATGATCAGTAGTACCTTCATTATTCCAAGAGTCAATTTTCCCCATGCTAAATAATCTTTTTTTACCATTTAGTCTCTTGTGCCCCATTCCGGCATTGAAATTAGCAATAATTTTGTGAGGGCATAAAACTATTAAAATAATTCAAACAAAAAGATGAATTATTACAAATGTAAAAATATTTTCATTCCTTTTCAACAAAACATATGCTCATCTCAAGCGATTTAATTTGATATACCGATCAGGGTTCTCCTTGCTGATACTTTCAATCCGAAGGTTCATTAGAAATCTGTATCATAGGAGAACCGAAAATGCGGTATGCTTCAATTCCGGCTCAAAATTCAAAGTTAATAAATCATCCAGTTAGCCCGAAATATTATTTTTCTCACATAACCGTAATCCATCTTTTGATGAATTTGAATACGCCGAAACTTTCAGTATGATTCGTCGTATGACATTCAGAAAATCGGGATTGAAATGGATCAAATGATATTATTGTAGGGAAAGCAAAGTCTAAGGTGAGTCCTGAACCAATTTCAGGATCTTACTTTTTTTAATTCAAACTTAGTAACCAGACAATGCCCCCGGGATCCCAATCTTATCTATCTAATAATTGGAATAATGGTTGCCAGTGCTACCTCCGATAAAGTGTTACTCTTGACAAGGTAAATAAGATTAAGGTTGCGTGGGCTCATCTAAGTTACTTCTATGTTGTAATCCAAATTTTTAGAGTATTATTTTTAACTATCTTATTTCTATTTATTTTTCAAACTTTTTATTTCCAGAACATTAACTTTACATGTAGTAAAGAGGAAGAGGA
>TBL_comb47_HYPODRAFT_10003691_pt1 | contig 17993 bp, 13 predicted proteins | sample TroBogypolimnion_40_FD_10682 | JGI IMG/M metagenome (IMG submission 10682)
TCCTGCTCAAGAAAACCAAACCCCTTGCTGTCGTTAAACCATTTCACAGTTCCGTTTACCATTTACTTACTTCTCCCATATTGCTTCTTGTTGGTTTTATCCGGGGGACATCCACGGATGCGACAACTTATCAGTTTTGACGGCTGCATGTCAACCTTATAATTTTAAAATTCAATTAAAATCATTTTGGCGCCATCCCGTGCCGCCAGCGTGCCCAAACGCCATGTCCTGTTGACTTGGCGTGGGGGGTGTAGTAGCGTAACCGGCTGCTGATGCATAGGAATTTTAACCTCATAGCGCGCACAAAAAGTGGAGTCATGCATGAAAATTTGGGTGGATGCGGATGCCTGCCCCAGGGTCATCAAGGACATGGTCTTTCGGGCTTCGGAGCGTCTCAAGGTGCAGGTCTGCCTAGTGGCTAACAATGACCTGAGCAAATCACATACTGCCTTTGTCACCTCGGTACGGGTGAAGAACGGCTTCGACATCGCCGACGATTACATCGCGGAAAACGCCCAGGCCTGCGATCTGGTGATCACCGCAGATATACCGCTGGCGGCGCGCATCGTTGCCAACGGCGGGGTCGCCCTCGACCCGCGCGGCGAGCTGTACACCGAGGAGAACGTCGGAGAGCGGCTCTCCATGCGTAACCTGATGCAGGAGCTGCGTGCCGACGGTCTGGTCCAGGGTGGACCCGGCCAGTTCAGTCTGACTGATCGCCAGCGCTTCGCCTCCTCAATGGACCGGCTGCTGACCAAGATGGTGCGCGAGTCGAAATAAGCCTGATCACGGAGGTTTGTTTGTCCCCCCTATGGCATAGGGGGGAAGCTGAAAGTAGTGAAGCGGGGGGGTGTTTAGCCAGGGGGAGAACCCCCCTGTCTCGCTTGCGCGAGCCTTCCCCCCTGTTGCACAGGGGGGATACCGGTGGCTCCTGGCGCACCGGTAACTCACGGCCAGTGGAGGCGGGGGGAACTACTGGTCGCTACCAACCTGCTTGACAATCTTTTCTAGGCAACTCTCTATCTCGCTCCTCGCGTTCACCTTGTCACGCCACTCCGCTGGAATGCCATCCACACCGTGCAGCGCCCCCAGCCAGGTGCCGATCATGGCGCAACGGGCAGCATTGTCTCCTCCGGCATTGGCTGATTCCATTATGGCGCGGCGCGGGTCGTCCTGATACTTGAGCGCCGCGTGCATGGCGGCCGGAAAGCTGCTCTTCAGGGGACAGGACTGACCGAAACCAAGCGTCGCCTCGCGCACCTCCTTGTCCAGCTGGCCAAAGACCGCCTCTGTCGCGCCGCTTACCTCCTTGCCATACTCCGGCTCCTCCGAGACGGCCTTGGCGGCCGTCTTGAACGCGTCTCCCAGGGCACTCCCCGACAGGAGCGCCTTGAGAACCAGGGCGTGGCACTTCATGTAGACGACAGCCCGCGAGTTGTTCTGGCAGACCTGGGTTGCGCTCTTGACCACCCTGAGCAGCGCCTCGTCCCGGAAATGAGCGACTACCACGGGGGCCAGGCGCGTGGCGGTCGCCGGCTGGTCGTCGTCGGCGCCGGCCTGGAAGTGAAAGGGATTATTGGGGAATTGGGCCGCGAACGGCTGATAGTTCTCCAGGGTCCCTTTGGTTGCGTGGTCCAGGTAGCCCCGGTACTCCGGGGAGGCAAAGAGCCCCACGAATCGCGTGCCGAAGTCCTGCGGCGAAAAATGTCCCAGCTGTGCCACCGACTGGAGCATCAGCAGGGCGGCGTCGCCGTAGTGGGTGAAATCGCCGGAACGCTTGCCCGCGTGGTAATGTCCTGCGGCCGGAGCCTCAAAACCGGCAACCCCGCCCGGAAAACTTCGGCACAGTTCATTGAGGTCGTAGATCCAGTGGCTGCCCAGGCAGACGGCATCACCGATGAACTGTCCCCAAATGGTTCCCCTGCAGCGGTCGGCAATTGCCGGAGCTACCTTGTCCTTGTCACTCTTCATGGCGTACCCCTTATTTGAATGCGGTTGTTGATTTGTCCTTTATCGACGCTGAATGCCTCCACGGCACAATGCTATGCCAAGATAACCGGTATAACATAAAAATGCGCTACTGCAAGGAGTTACGCCAGTTCTTACACACTCTGTCCGGCGTGCTCCCGCGCAAAGCCAATTTTTGACTTGTCCCGGCGCATATTCCCTTTGTATCGGCTCTTCAAGCCGTGTTAACATGAAAATATTAAACAGGTGACGCTAAAATAATCGTGGGTGCCCAGGATGAAGTCTCGCGTACAGCATAAACTTCCCGAAGAAATCGAACTGGACCAGAAACGTGCCGAACTGGCGGCCCTGAGTGCGCAGCACGCGGCTGCTTCGGCCGTATTGCAGCAGGTTCGCGACGACATCTCACAGTTTGAACGGGTGTATGACCAGACCTTGGGCCGGCGCATAGCGGAACTGGAGAAAATCGAGGCGGAGATCGCCCGCTTGACCGGGTACGCGAGCCGGGAAGGGTACCAGCGGCAGGACGCCTCCGCGGAGGAAGCGGGTGGGGGCTTTCGGTCGACGCGGGCGGCTGAGCCCAAGCAGCGGGTGAAGCGGACCGAGGAGCAGGACATCAAGGCGCTGTACCGCGAAGTCGCCAAGGCGATCCATCCCGACCTCGGCCAGTGCGGCGTATCCGAGGCCGACCGGCATGAGCTGATGTCCCAGGCGAACCTGGCCTACGCCCAGCAGGACCGTCGGGTCCTCCAGGATATCCTGCGCAAATGGAAGCAGTCCCCCGGCACGGTGGACGGCGACGACATCGCGGCCCAGCTGATCCGGGTGATCCGGCAGATAGCGCGGGAGCGCCAGGAGATCCAGGAGGTCCAGGCGAAGGTGGAGGAATTGAAGGGGAGCTACGTCTGCCGCTTCAAGCTGAAGCTCGACAGGAGCCTCGCTCAGGGGACCGATCTCTTTGCCGAAATGGTGGCGGCTGCCGACCTGAACATCGCGCGGGCACGCAAGCGCCTGACCGCCTTGAAGGGGGATTTGCCGCAGGAAACCGTCCAGCAGCCAGCCAGGGGCGGAGACAGAGCCGGTGACGGTGAAAGAGACAGAGGCCGTGACGGGATGCGCAGGGAAATCTGTTTCCCTACCGACGACTTCAGCGGCACCCTGTATCTCAGGGACCGGGCCTCGCTCAATTTCAGCCAGTGGCGCAAGCTGGGTCCTGCCAAGGGATGTCTTGAAATCGATGCCGACAAGGCGGTGCGCCTGGATGTCAAGGCGGATGCCGCAATCAAACTCACCCAGATGAAGAAGATCAAGCCCAACGACCTGCAGTCGCTCTTTCTCTATGAGATAGGCGACAGCGATCTTGACAGTATCATGCACCTGACCGGGCTCGAAGAACTCTACCTGTCAGGGCCGCGTCTGACCGATGCCGCTTTGAGTGGCATCGCCTCGCTCACCAATCTGAAGCGGATCTACCTGTATCAGACAGTCATCACCGATCGCGGACTGGTGCATCTCTCGGGGCTGCCCGGACTCAAGGGGCTTACCTGCAGCGGCAACAGTATAACGGACGAGGGGTTGGCGGTGTTCCAAAAAGCGATTCCGGGGGTTAAAACGGTCAGCTTTCCCTGGAGATACAGTCGGTAGGCTGTAATGTAGAGCTACCCGTAGTGGGGTTTTAGCCCAGCGAGCCTGGGCGAATGATGATTCCCCCTACGAAACCTGGGCTAGATCAATCAGTTCACCTTGTTGTGCCAGCAGATCCTGGGCTAGATCAATCAGTTCACCTTGTTGTGCCAGCAGATACTGAGCTAGATCAACCCGTTCACGCCGTTGTACCAGATAGGTCCATACAAGAATAGCCCGATTACTCGGGCTATTCTTGTATTCAGACTCGTGAATTGTCAGTGTCAGCGGTTCAGGATCCGGTCCATGTCCGCGATCAGGTCCTCGGGGTCCTCGAGTCCCACCGATAGCCGCACCAGGGTGTCCTTGATGCCGCGCGCCTCACGCTCGGCCGCGGGCATGGCTGCGTGGGACATCTTCGCGGGGTAGGAGAGTATGCTCTCTACACCACCCAGGCTCACCGCGAAGGCCGCCAGCTTCACCCCTTCCAAAAGCCGCTTGGTGATCTGATAATCCCCAAGTTCAAAGGAAAGCACTGCTCCCGGCCCGCTTGCCTGCCGCAGGTGCGTTTGGTAGCCCGGATGCTCCGGTAACCCGGGATAGTACACCTTTGCCACGGAAGCTTGCTCCTTGAGCCAGGAAACAATCCTCTTGGCCCCGGTCTGGCTCTCCTCCATGCGCACCTTCAGGGTCTTCAGGCCGCGCAGCACCAGCCAGCAATCCTGGGGGCCGAGCACGGCACCGAAGGCGTTCTGGATGAAGCGCAACCTCTTGCCCAGTTCCGGGTCACCCGCGACGGCGAAGCCGCAGATCACGTCGGAGTGGCCGTTCAGGAACTTGGTGCCGCTGTGCAGCACGATGTCGCAGCCAAGCTCCAGTGGGCGCTGCAGATACGGCGTCATGAAGGTGTTATCCACGATGGTGAGCAGGTTATGCTGCTTGGCCAGGGCGGCCGCACCGGGGAGGTCGATAATCTTGATGAGCGGGTTGGACGGAGTCTCCAGGTAGAGCGCCTTGGTGTTGGGCCGGATCGCCGCGGCGATCTCCTCCAGGCTGGTGGCGTCCACGAAGCTCACCTGGAGTCCCCAGCCGCTGAACAGTGTGGAGAGTACGCGGAAGGTGCCGCCGTAGACGTCCTCGCAGACCACCAGGTGGTCACCGGGGGCGAAAATCAGGAAGGTGGAGGCGATGGCCGCCATCCCCGAAGCGAAGGCAAGTCCGGTGCAGCCGCCTTCAAGGCCCGCCACCGCTTCCTCCAGCGCCTCCCGGGTCGGGTTGCCCGAGCGCGCGTAGTCGTACCTGCCGAAGTGGTCCATGGAATGCTGCGCGAAGGTGGAGCTCAGGTACATCGGGTGGCTGAGGGACCCGTGCTCCGGGTCGATCGGGTTGCCGCCATGGATAAGTTCTGTTGCGAATTTCATGCTTCCTCTCCTTCCAGAAACGCCTGCGCCAGATCGGCGATCAGGTCGTCCTTGTCCTCTATCCCCACCGATAAGCGGAGCAGCAAGTGGTTGATGCCGAGCCGGTCCAGGGTCTCAGGTTCGATGTCGGCGTGGGTCTGCACCTGCGGGAAGGTGATCAGGCTCTCCACGCCTCCCAGGCTCTCGGCAAACGATATCAGGCGTGTCTTCATCAGGAGCCGGTTCACCAGGTGAGGCTCCGTCACTTCGAAGGCGATCATGGCTCCGAAGCCCTTGCCGCGCTCCGCCATGAGGTCGTGCCCGGGATGATCCGCCAGCCCGGGATAGTACACCTTTGACACCTGCGGATGGGCGGCGAGCCAGCCAGCGATCGCCTGGGCGTTCTCCTGCTGCCGATCCAGCCGCAGGGTGAGGGTTTTCATGCCCCGGATGGTGAGGAAGCAATCCTGCGGGCCGAGCACGGCGCCGACGCCGTTTTGGTGGAAATATACCTGCTCGGCGAGCTCCGGGTCCTTGACGGCCACCAGGCCGCAGACCGTGTCGTTGTGCCCTGCCAGGTACTTGCTCCCGCTGTAGATGGAGATGTCCGCGCCCAGCTCGAGCGGGCGCAGCAGGTACGGGGTCAGGAAGGTGTTGTCCACGATGCACAGGATCCCCATGCCGCGGCAGATGGTCGCCAGTTCGGCGATGTCGGCCACTTTCAAGAGCGGGTTGGTGAGCGACTCCACGAAAAGCGCGCGCGTGTTGGGCCGGATCGCCGCCTGGACCTGGGCCGTGTCGCTGGTGTCCACGTAGCTGAAACTCAGGCCGAACTGCTGGAAGATCTTCTCGAAGAGCCGGTAGCTCCCGCCGTAGAGGTCCTCCGTCACAATGATGTGGTCGCCCTGGCGAAGCAGGAACATGAGGCTCGTGATGGCCGCCATTCCCGAGGCATAGGCAAAGCCGCGGCAGCCCCCCTCCAGAAGGGCGATCCCCTCCTCCAGGGCCTGCCGGGTCGGGTTGCCGCTCCTGGAATAGTCGTAGCCGGTGCTTTGTCCCAGCCCCGGGTGGCGGAAAGTGGCGGTCTGATAAATCGGAACCGTCACGGCTCCGGTCCTCGATTCGCGGTCCAGGCCGATCTGCGCTGCTTGCGTCGCAATGTTCATCTGCTGCCTCCAAATAAGAAAGTCCCCTTCCGGGGTCGGAAGGGGACTTTTACGATAGTATCGTCCGCGCTTCCTTATCTACCGAAACGTCGCCGTTTCGCAGGATTTGGCACCTTCCCCTACGGGGAGGTTGCCGCGATTTCACAGGGCCAGTCCCTCAATCGCTCTAGATAAGTCGTGCTATTTGATTGTTCGGTAAACTGCAGCACCGTTATGCCCTTTTAGTAATACTTGAAATACACCAATTCTGTCAACATTAAATTCCAGCTCCAAGTATGCTTATCGGCCAAATTGGGGCAGCGCTTGAGTTTGAAGGAGGATTCTCTGGGAAGGCCGGGGTTTCGGTGCCGTGCGGATTAGTGGGCACTTGAAACATCGTGTTTTTGGGTGTTTGGCTGCTTTTTTGAGCCAAGGGGGCAGGGTTGAGCCAGGAAAAGACTATTTGGACGGCATGGAATTATAAAGATCGGTCGCTCGGGAAGGTCTAAATCTGCGCAGGTCAGATTGATGGTATATCGAACCGAACCAATCCGCGTCGGGTATTGGACTTCAGCACTGGTACTAGGCAGCCGGGTTACTTAAAACGGGTAGCTCCCGACAGCACCATCCACAAGTTGCTTTCGACTCAGCATCCTCGTGATTTCCGGCGCCGCTTGCCCAATCTTAGCTAAGGTGAGAGCCGGTAGCGAGCGATCAATTATCGGATTGGGTAACGTAAACGGGAAAAAAACCGACATAAGATTGGCGCTACTGATGCTTCACTTTCTGTGCGAATAAATATTATTGACAATCTCTATGGATGTGTCAATATTATCCATATATTTAATATTGAAACACGGAGGATCAATCAATGGCAACGTTAGTGGAAATCGCGGCTCAGATTGTAGCATCACATGCGTCGAGTACTCCGATGACTTCAGACCAGCTCATATTTGAAATCGGGAAAGTACACAACGCGCTTAAAAACCTGGAAGCAGGCCAGGGGGTCGAGGGTGCGGAGGAGGCCAAACCTGCTCTGACCGTGAAGGAGGCTTTCAAAAAGGGTGAAGTGGTCTGCATGGTATGCGGAAAAGGCGGTTTCAAAACCTTGGCGCGCCACCTGAGCACCGCTCATGCCCTGAAGCCCGGCGAGTACAAGAAACAGTTCGGAATTCCGAGCAAGCAGGCGCTGTCTGCGAAGAACTACTCCGAAGCGCGCCGCAAGATGGCCCAGGACAGAGGTCTGGCCGACAACCTTGCCAAGGCCAGGGAAGTCCGCATGGCCAACATCGAGGCGAAAAAGGCCGCACCCGCCGGCAAGCCGGCCAAGGTAGCCAAGGCAGCGAAGCCCCCCAAAGTTGCCAAAGTTGCAGCAGAACTGAAAGCCCCCAAGGTTCCCAAGGCTCCCAAGGAGGCTAAGGTGCCTAAGATTGCCAAGGTCGCCAAACCGAGAGTCGCTAAGGCGAAGGCAGTTGTCTAGACAGTCAGCAGCTGTACAGCGTCAATAATAGAAAAAAGCCGCCCTGATTGAGGGGCGGCTTTTTTTTGTGCCAGTCCTGCTTAGGTTATTGTGGGGTTTAGCTCAGAGAGTTCGGGCGAATGATGATTCGCCCCTACGAATGCTGTGCTGCATCGGGTCAAGCAGGAGTTAAGCCGGGTTTAGCTCAGAGAGCCTGGGCGAATGATGATTCGCCCCTACGAATGCTGTGCTGCATTGGGTCAAGCAGGTGTTAAGCCGGGTTTAGCTCAGAGAGCCTGGGCGAATGATGATTCGCCCCTACGAATGCTGAGCCGCATCGGGTCAAGCAGGAGTTAAGCCGGGTTTAGCTCAGAGAGCCTGGGCGAATGATGATTCGCCCCTACGAATGCTGAGCTGCATCGGGTCAAGCAGGAGTTAAGCGAGTCTGGGCTTATCTGCCGCTCCTTAGCGACGCCCCTTGGCGATGATTTCCTGCAGGGTGACATCCAGTGCCTGCAAGCTGTACGGCTTGGAGACGATGCCGGCAAAGCCGTAGTCCTGGTAGTTGGCCATGACCTGGTCCTCCGAATAGCCGCTCGATGCGATTGCCAGGGCATGCGGGTCCAGCTCCAGCAGCTTCTGCACCGCCTCCTTGCCGCCCATCCCCCCGGGGACCGTCAGATCCATGATGACGGCGTCGAAAGGCGCCCCCGACTGCTGCGCCTCCAGGTACAGGCTCAGCATCTCCTCGCCGTCGCAGGCCACAAACGGCTGGTAGCCGAACATGCAGAGGGCCGCCGACGCCATCTCCCTGATGGCATCCTCGTCGTCCATCAGCAGTATCTTGCCGCCCCCCGAACCCTGCCCGGCTTCGGCCTGCTCCTCGCTTTCGGCTTGCTGCGGCGGGCCCTCCTCCTGGGCCGGGAGGGTGATCGCGAAGGTGGTGCCGTGATCGAGCCGGGAGAAGACCTGTATTTCGCCGTCGTGGTTCTTGATGATGGCGTAGACGGTGGCGAGTCCCAGGCCGTTCCCGGTAGCCTTGGTGGAGAAGTAGGGGTCGTAGATGCGGTACATGTCCTCTTCGCTGATGCCGGTCCCGGTATCCTTGAAGGTGATCCGGATCCGCCTGCTATGGTCGCTCTCCTCCAGGGGGAGCACATTCTCGGCCCTGATGATGATGGAACCACCGTCCGGCATCGCCTGGTCGGCGTTGATCACCAGGTTGCTGATGACCTGGCTCATCTGCCCGGTGTCGATCTCGGCGCACCAGAGATTGGGGTCGATGTCGAAGTCGCAACGCACGTTGGATCCCCGCAGCGCGAAGATGGCAGAATCGGTCAGCACCTGGGTGATGGAGGTCAGCTTCCTGACGGGCGCGCCGCCTTTGGAGAAGGTCAGCAGCTGCAGGGTCAGTTCCTTGGACTGCTCCGCCCCCTTGCGGGCGCGGTCCAGGTAGAGCGCGGCCTGATGGCCGTCGGGGATGTTCGCCCTGGAGAGGGCGATGTTTCCCATGATGCCGGTCAAAAGGTTGTTGAAGTCGTGCGCGATCCCGCCGGCCAGGATGCCGAGAGATTCCAGCTTGCGCGCCTTGAAGAGCTCCTCCTCGATCTGGCGCCGCTCGGTGATGTCGCTAAAGACCAGGACGGCGCCGGGAATCTTGCGGCCGCGGTCCAGGATCGGCGCGGTCTTGGAAACGACCAGCCGCTCGCTGCCGTCCCGGGAAACCAGCAGGCCGTGACCCGACTGCTCGATGACCTCGCCGCTTGCCAGCGCGCGGTCCACGGCGTTCTCCTTGGCAATCCCCGTTTTCTCGTCGATGACCCTGAACACCTGGTCCAGCGGCAGGCCGGTCGCTTCCTCCTGCCGGTAGCCGCAGAGCTCTTCCGCGACCCGGTTCAAGAGCACGACCCTGCCGTCGGTGTCCACCGTTATGACGCCGTCGCCGATGGAGCGCAGCGTTACCGCCAGCCGCTCCTTTTCCCGTTCCAGCGCGCTTTGGGAGCTCTTCAGTTCCGTCACGTCCGCGATGGAGCCGACCAGCGCCCGCAGCGTGCCATCCCCGTTTTCCAGGCGCCGGCCCGAGAGGTAGCCCCAGAAATCGCTGCCGTCGCGCCGCAGGTAGTGGCGCTCGACCGTGACGGCGTGGACCGAGCCGGCAACGAGGCGTGCGGCCAAGGTCTCCCCATCGGTCTGGTCGCTGGGATGCAGCCAGGAGCCGTACTGGGTGCCGAGCAGTCCGAGTATGTTCACCCCGAACATCTCCGCCATGCGCCGGTTGGCGAAGGCTATGGTTCCGTCCGGCGTAACCAGGATGATCCCCGCCTGGGACGCCTCGAAAATAACGCTCAGGCGCTCCTCGCTTTCCTTCAGTTCGCGCTCCACACGCATGCGCTGGGTGACGTCCTCGCGCACGCCGAGTACGCCGACCACCTGACCGCCGTCGGAGTGCAGCGGGATCTTGGTCGTGTCCACGGTCAGCAGCCTGCCGTCGGCCTCCCGCTGGGTCTCCTGGATGTGGTATTTGGGGCGGTCGAGGCTCATCACCTCCAGGTCGTTCCTTTTATAGCCATCGCATTCCTCGGGCCGCCAGGGGAGGTCGTCGTCGGTCTTACCCACCACGTCGCCGGGGGAGGGGAGACCGGCCCAGCGGGCGAACTGCTCGTTGCACCCCGCGTATACCAGCTTGGTGTCCTTCCAGAAGATGGCCTGTGGGACCGCGTTTATCACGAGGGAGAGCATCTTTTCCCGGTCCCGCAGGGCCTCTACCAGCCTTTGATGCTTGGCGATCTCCTGTTCCAGCATGGTCGCCTTGAACTGCAGCTCCTCCTCTATCCTGGTTTGTCCGGTGATGTCGAGGATGCTGCCTGCCACGCCGCAGGCCGCGCCATCGGGGCCGAGCAGCATCGATTCGTTGTACAGCAGAATGGCGCTGTCCGCGCCGGCCCGGCGCACTGCTTTTCTGGGCTCACCGTGCGCCGGGGAGCCGGCCTCCCCAGTGTCGGACAAGGCGCCCAGGGAGGAGGCTTCTGGGGAGGCCAGCCCGGCGGCACGCAAGCCGATGATGCTCTCCTTGCCGACTCCCAGGAATTCCGCGAAAAGGTTATTGCATTCGATGAAGAGCCCGTCGGAGTCCTTCAGGTAGGCGGGATGGGGCATGGCCTCCAGGGTGGCGCTTAAGAGTTCCCGGCCCCCCAGCGGCTCGTGACGCGCAGCGCGGCTCGCCACAGGGATAAAAAGGTAGCCTGACGGCGCGCCGGCGCCCTGTAGCATGACGGTCGAGCTCAGCCGCACCGGGAGCAGCGTGCCTGATTTGCCGAGCAGGCACGCTGCTCCGCTCCAGGCCCCGGTGCGCCGCAATTGTGTGATGATGGAGGCGAGGCCCGGTGCTGGACCTTGCTGGCCGGCACGCTGCGCCGTCAGGGCGGTACCCGGAGCGAAGAGCAGCGCGCCGGCCCGTCCCAGCAGTTCGCAGGCCTGGTAGCCAAGCATCTGCTCCGCGCCCTTATTGAGGAAGGTGATGGTCCCCGTCAGGTCCAGCGCGATAAGGGCGGATTCGGTTTGGGCGGTCAGCTCCTTCAGCAGCGTATCGGGATGGCTGCTCGCTATCTTCCCGTCCTCGCATCCTTCTGAGCCTTGCTGCATAAACCCCCTCGCTCCAGTCGAAACGTACCGGCCAAAAGTGTCATCTCTTTGCCGCATATCCTGCCTTGATCCCGAACCTGGGAGGGAGGATTCTGAAGTAGAGAAGCACTACAACCGTCCTAAGCAGTATCGGCACATCTAATGAAAACTGAAATGAAAATATCGGGATTCCAGACAGCGGCGGGCAGGCCTGAGGGCCACCGCAAAAAGAAAGGCGGCGGGATTGCCCCGTCGCCTGTTTCACTCCTATCTGTCCGGCCCCCCGTCAGAGTTGGCCGGTGTAGATCATAACCAGGAACAAAACGTAGAAAACCCCACCGGCCAAAAGCGTCGTCGGGGTCAGCGACTTCTTGAGCCGTATCTGGGCGTAGGCGAGTCCTACCGAGGCAAAGGTCAGCAGAACCGTCACAAAGGCGGCGTGATTCAGGTGCCAGGGCGTCATCATGATCCCGATGGCAGTTATCACCGAACTTTGAAACACCATCGCTCCGGTGATGTTGCCGATGGCGAGGGTGTCCTTTCCCTTGTTGATCCAGATGACGGAGTTGAACTTCTCGGGAAGTTCAGTCGCGATCGGGGCGATGATCATCGAGAGGATGAATGGGGATATTCCCATCTGCTGAGAGATGATCTGCACCTTCTCCACGAAGATGTAAGAGCCCCAGACGATGAGGAAAAGCGAGCTGATCACCTGGAACAGTATGATGCCGAACTGCGGGTCGTGGGACTTGGGCGCGAAATAGCAGGGATCGAGGTCCGACTCCTCTACCACGTGGTTGTGGTTGCCCTTGATGGTCTTCAGCGCGTAGGCTCCGTAGCAAAGGAAGAGCGTCATAGCGATGAAAACCCGCAGCACCGGGTGGGTCAGGAAGGTGCAGAGGATGGCGAGCGAATAGAGCGCGAGGAAGTATTCCATGTCGCGGCGCATGACGACCGTGTCGACCCGCATCAAGGGGTAGTCGGCCCGTTTTTTCCGGTTGGCTATCACCGCGACGCCGCTTATGAAGAGTGCCAGCGTGCCGAGCATGAAGGGGGCGCCGATGATGGCGCCCACGCCGATGCTCTGGCCGGCTTCCCGGGAGCCGAACAGGATGGCTATGATCGGTACCAGCGTCTCGGGGAGCGCCGTGCCGATGGCCGCGAAGATGCTTCCGACGGCACCGTCGGAAAGGTTCATCTTTTTGCCGAACCATTCCAGTCCGTTGGTGAAAACCGTGGCGCCCAGCAAGATAATGGCGAGCGCCAGAAAAAGCATCAGTATGTTACCCATTGTTGCTCCCTTCAGGTGGAAAACGATAAAAACTGTGACTCACTCATTGTGGTCCGGTCAAAAAATGGCCCAAGTTCATTTGCCATAAAGTCCCCCACTTTGCCAAGGGGGAACGGGGGGGATGAGCTCTTGCTTTCCGCTGACGCAGGCACTACGTGGTAGATTCCCCCCCACCACGACCTCCACCGCCAGGGGGGAGGGAGGTTTTAGAGGCACTGCAAGGATCTAACCCGGCCAACGCCTGGAAGAGCAGGGGACTACGGCGGGCACTGGGCGCACATCGACTTGAAGAGGTTGGTGCTGAGGTACCGGTCGCCACGGTCGGGAATGATGACGACGATCAATCCTTCGGTAAGCTCCTTTGAGAGGGTGAGCGCTCCAGCCACGGCAGCCCCCCCGGACATCCCGCAGAAGATCCCTTGGCGCGAGGCGAGCAGCCTGGCGGTTTCGAAGGCGTCGTCGTCCTCCACGACGATCTTGCGATGGTAGGCATGGGGGTCGTAGATGGCAGGCACGATCGCTTCCTGCATGTTCTTAAGGCCCTGGATCTTGTGCCCCAGCACCGGTTCGATCGCTACGATCCGGACCTCCGGGCTGGTTTCCTTGAAAAACCTGGCGAGCCCCATGACGGTTCCGCTGGTACCCACCCCGGCGACCACGTGGGTCACTTTCCCGTCGGTCTGGCGCCAAATCTCGGGAGCGGTCGTACTGTAGTGCGCCAGCACGTTGTTGGGGTTGGAGTACTGGTTGGGCATGTAGTAGCGCTGCGGGTCGTCCGCCAGGATTTTGTGTGCCAGGCGGATCGCCCCGTCGGTGGCCTCGCAGCCCGGGGAGAGCACGATCTCCGCGCCGTACGCCTCCAGCACGCTGCGCCGTTCCACGCTGACGCAGGCGGGCATGACCAGCTTGATCCGGTAGCCCCGTGCCGCCGCGATCATGGCGAGGGCGATCCCCGTGTTGCCCGAGGTCGGTTCCAAAATAACCTTGTCCGCGGTAAGCTCGCCGCTCGCCTCGGCAGCCAGTATCATCTGGCGCGCCGGACGGTCCTTCACCGAGCCGCCGGGGTTGTTGCCTTCCAATTTCGCCATGATCCGGACGCCGGGATTGTTACTGAGGGAGCCGATTTCTACGATGGGCGTGGAGCCGATCGACTCGAGAAGACTTTGGCCTTTCATATATGCCTCATTATTCAGGAATTGGAGTGGGTAACATATAATACCCGCGAGCCCGCTTCGTCAAGGAAGTTGAGGCTTAAAGGATGACTTTTTTGCCGCACTCTCACTACCTCAAATCCAGAGGTGCTGACGGTTGTGATAAAATTTTCTCCATTTTTTGGCTCTCTTATGCGCAGATGTTGTATTTCAAGTGGGTAGGGTGGGGCACCCGTGCCCACGCGGGGGTGAATGCGGACGCAGGTCACGGGCGAACACGAGGTTCGCCCCGACACCTCACCGCGCTGGTAGGGGCGAATCTTGTATTCGCCCGCCTTCCGTGCCACGAGGGATCAACATCAGTCCCTAACAGAGCTATTCTTTTCGACTGTGGCGTGGGCTGGGGATAAAATCTGAGGCGTCGGAGGTGGATACCCACAAGGTGTATCCGTACATGGTACCGGGGTGCCCCTTGCAGGTGCCCTTCATGCAGCGATAGGGAGTAGTATCGGCGGGATTGTCTTTGATGTTGCTAGGTCCATAATTGTAGGCGATGAGATGAAACAGGCTTCAGTCTGCCAAAGTTACGCCGTAGTCCTGCTTCAGAAGTGCTCGAACCCTAGACATGAACTCCGGACCGGGGTCGATCTTGTCGGTAAAACGGTATGAAGCCTGGTGCTCCACCAGTAACCGGTAATGCGGCAGTGTGTTGTCCCGGTATTCGTGGTGACCGATCAGGTAGTTGATGGTCGGGTGACGTCCCAGGATGCGGCAGACCAGTGCCGCGGTGGCCCTGGCCTGCTGTTCGGTCAAATGGTCGGCATCCGCGGCCACGTTCTCTATGGCGATAGCTGTATAGTTGAAGCCGATGGTGTGACGGCAGATAACATTTTCCGGAGCCAGTTGGTAGATGTCACCGTTACTGTCAATGACATAGTGGGCAGAGACATTAAGGTCACCACCACTGGCAATGTCCTGACGGGTTACCTTGTTAAGCTGCGCGGAGGTAAAGAAACGCAGCGTATCCTGCAACGAAGCTATGGCAGTGTAATGGACTACGATCATGCGCGGATCGACCAAACTGAAACCAGCCTTTCCATAATGCTCGCTATTGTAGGCCGAGGTAAGTTGCAGGCGCTCTGCGTCGAATATCGGAACCTGAGTGGCGTAAGGATCGACCACTGCCTGGCCCGAGCCGGCCGCCTCGCCGACCTGGGCGCTGGGGAGACGGACGGTACCGCAACCCTGGAACAAGGTGCCCAGAGCGCAGATGGCTGCCACCATCAGGCAGAGCTTTATCCGTATTGCTGGCAGCATCGGGCAATTGACTCTCATAAGGGCATAAGGGTGCTCATTTGATAACATCCTCCAGCGGTTTGTAGGGGTTGGGGAGCCCCTGCCCGCCGCACTGGCCACTCGTTTCGGTAGGCGCAGGGTGCCCACCCTAATTTAAGGCTGGGCGTAATAAAACGGCCAGGTAGCTGACCTGGCCGTCGTGATTTTACCAGAGTGCAATGTGCGGATGAGCTCTGTTGTTAGTGCTCGTGATCTCTCCGCTCGCCGCCACGCTCATTCGGGCGCTCACCTGGATTAGGGTGCTGTTCACGCTCATTGGGACGCTGCTCGCGCATGTCCTGCTTTCCCTCGTGGCCCGGTCCCTTCATCTCGCGATGTCCTTCAGCTGCTGGTCTGCCCGGGCGGAAGTACCTACCCCGGTAGTGGTCCCGGTCTCTCGAGTAGCTGCGATATTCCCGGTCCCGGAATTCGTGGATTCTCGCGATTTTGTACCTGCGCAACTCGGGGGGTAGCTCCCGCTGCCGCATCTTTACCCAGTTTCCGCCATAGCTTGAGGTGCGGTACCAGCCGCCTCCCCGGTAGATGTAGTAGATGCCGTCGAAGTAATACATGTCATAGGGCACCCCGACAGCCACGCCAAAGCCGAGCTCGGGTGGATAAAGGAAGTCGGGCGGCTGCGAGAGGACGACAGGCGGCCCGCCTACGTTGATGTTGAAGGAAAATTCGTCCGCCTGAGCTAACGAAGCCGTGTGAAATAGGGCTATTACAAACGCAACTGCCAACACTTTTCTCATAACTCCTCCTAACCTGGTTATCAGCCATACCTGGTGTGTGGATTTAGCGCAACATAGCTGCGTTCCAAATCCTATTTTACACCCAGAGCATAGTCGGTGCCAAGCCGGTGCAAATGCGTAAGGGCCTGAAAAAAGCCGATATACATAATGTTGCAGGCCGGGGGCAATGCAGAGTCTGCCCGAAATGCTCTAAGCTTGCCGTATCTGAGGTGTCAGGTATCTAGGAAGTGCGAAACAGGCGGACTGCAGGCTTGTGCAACTGCGGATATCTGACAGCGACGCCTTTCAGAGATAAGCACGAGAGGGCGCGCCTGAGAGGTGGGCAGGCTAGCTGCGCTGGGCAAATCCAGGTGCAGTTACCAGGTGACCGTCACAACAACAGCATCGCTGTAGCTACCAGCTCTCACATTCTGGCGCTGGGGCAAACTGCCGTAGATGGACGCGTTCCAGGGAGCGCTCTTGGAAACCGTATTGGTCACTGTGGAACTGCCGCCGGTGCCGTCACCCCAGATAACGGTCCGTGCTGCACTGGTGAAGAGGTAGTAGTTGAGACTGTCGGTCCCGATTGCCGCCTTCATTTGTCTCGGGTTAAAGGTACCGGCATTACCGCCGTTAACTGCTATGGTCACCGGCATCGCCTGGTTGTTCGGATTGTTGCATTTGACCGACACGGTGCCGGTTGAATAGGCTGGAGATGAAGAGAAGACATCGTAGTTGGGGAAACTTACCGGTGTCGAGGCCACGGAGCACTGGAAAGCATTGCCAGTCACGGGGAGCAACATACAAAGGATGGTAATCAGGATCTGTTTCATTTTTATCCCCGCATCTGTTTCGTGTGGATGCCCCATGCGGCATTCAAATAGCCGGATCAGGAAAGGACTGCTCCCTAAGGTCCGGCAACCAGTTGAATCACCACGCGCCGATTTTGCTCACGGCAATGCTCTTCCAGGCTGTTGCACAGCAGCACTCTCTTGCCAAACCAGCTAATTTTTGCAAACTTGTCAGCAGGAATGCCGAGCTTCTTAAGGGCCGCGGCAACAGCCAACGCCCTTTTTTTACTGAGGACTTCGTTGTAATGCTGGCTCCCCATCTGGTCAGTAAATCCCTGAATAACCAGGCGTGCATAGGGAAACAACTCCAAAAGGCGCTGAGCTGTGTTTAGAATCGCAAAGTCATCGCCTGAGGCCAACTGAGCCGTGCCGAACCGGAAATTGACCTCCATGACCGGAAGGTCCTCGGGCAACTCCTGCGGCGCAGCTGCCGTATTTTTCGGAGGCGGCGCCACCGCCGGCTGCTCCGGGGCCTTCGGTTTTGCGGTGGGAGACGGCGCCGCGGCATTTGGGGCCACAGCCGGGACGGCGGGCAGCGCCGCGCCGGTTGCCAGCGGCTTCGGCAGTGCCGGAGCGCTTACTTCCGCCGGCGCCGTTTCCAGCGGGACCTCGACGATGATTTCCCCAAGATCGATGATCTGGTCCGTAGAGGCGGGGATGACCAGAGGGAAACTACGCGCCTTGCCCAGATAATTGACCGTACCCTGATAGGTGCCCGGCTGGATGAAAAAACTCGGCCCGGCCACAAACGAGGCGCAGCCGCTCTCCTCGGCTTCGGTCAGTTTCTTGAATTCATCGGACTGGCTCAGGTCTATGTCGAAAACCCCTCCCGTGCCGGTGGGAATGACGATATTTTTCCCGTTGATAGCGAGGGCGACTTCCTGGAACTCCACGGGCCTTACTATCCCGGCAACCCGCATTTTAAGGGTTCCGGTGATCGGTTGCAATTTTTTTGCGATGAACGGAATTCACGACCCGCTGCGCAGGGGAGGAGAGACCACCTTGGCGACGCTGGTGAGGAAGTAATCGATGGAGATCTGCTTGGAGTCGATGCTTACCTGGTTTTGATAGAAGGAGCCGAGCTCCGGAATAAAGAGCTTGCCGGAGGAGTCGGTGCTGCCGATCTCCTGCGAGTTGAGCAATACCTTGACCCCTTCCAGGTCGCCCACCTTCACCAGCCCGAAGCTGTCGTATACCGGGCGCGTCGCACCGAAGGTCTGCCCGGCGTAGACCAGGGCTCCCGCAGTCGACAGGTGGTAGCGCTCAGTCGCATGCCCCTCGCTTTGCTGGCCGTTGAACTCGGCCTGGTAGATGCCGTGACGGCCGTTGTACTGCAGGGACGGGTTGACTGCGGTACTGGCCACGCCGCCGCTGTCCAATCGGTCGAGGGACACCCGGTAGCCGTATCCTTCGCC
>TBL_comb47_HYPODRAFT_10003692_pt1 | contig 17988 bp, 17 predicted proteins | sample TroBogypolimnion_40_FD_10682 | JGI IMG/M metagenome (IMG submission 10682)
CGGCAAGCCGAGCATTTTTCTGTTGAGCGCGGACGAGCGCGCCGTCGGCGTGACGCAGTTTGACAAGAACGGCCGGCTGCCGTTCCCGACGCTGATTCCGCTCGACGGCAAGCCGCTGGCGATGGCCGTGGGTCCGTTGAAACACGGCGCGAAGCCGGTGCTGGCGGTGATCGTGGACAAGGACGGCCAGCGTTCGCTGGTGACGCGCACGGCGGACGGCAAGATGAAATCGCAGAAGTTGAGCGAGAGTTTCAAATCCAACCCGTCCACCTTCACCATCCAGGATGTGAACCAGGACGGCCTGGCCGATCTGGTCGCCCTGATCCCGTATGAAAAGGTGAAAGTGCTGCTGCAAAAATCCGGCGGGGATTTTGACGAGCTGGACGTGGACCCGCCTGGCGGCGCGTTGGACCAGCCGTGGCTGACTGCGGCGGACGTGGACGGCGACGGAAAGCTGGAGCTGTTGCTGCCGCAGAAAAATTTCGTGCGGGTCGTCGTGCTGGAACGGGCGACGGGCGCGCAGGTTTCCACCAACCAGCCCGGCTGGGTCTTCCGCGTGAAGGACCAGATCAACGGCGCGACGAGCGATTCGCGCATTGTCGGCGCCGCGGTGGTGCGGAACGGCACCAACGCCGCGCCTTCGGTGTTTCTGTTCGACGTGGAGCACAAGCAATTGACCTTGTGCGAACGCGACGCGACCGGCGTGTGGCAGGTGGTCCGCAACATCGACATGCCGGCGACGGATTTCAGCAGCGTGCAGGCGGTCGCGCTCGGCGGCATGAATGTCCAGAGCATCGCCTTCCTCGGCCAGAACACGGTCGCGTGGCTGCCGCTGGCGGGCGAGGTCTGGGATCTGACCGTGCTCGACGGCTATGAAACGCCCATCAAGGACGGCTATTTGAACGACGTGGTGGCGGGCGACCTGACCGGCAACGGCCGCAAGGATCTCGTCTTCATGGAGACGGCGAAAAATTATCTGGACCTCGTCAGCTTCAGCGCGAATCACAAGCTCGTGCCGGCCGACCGCTGGCAGGTGTTTGAGCAGCACACGTTCCGCGCCCGCGAGAACGCCGTGCCGGAACCGCGCGAAGCGCTGGTGGTGGATGTGACCGGCGACAAGAAAAACGATCTGGTCGTGCTGGTGCACAACCGGGTGCTGGTTTATCCGCAGGAATAAAAGGGCGCTGATTTGTTCAGTCGAAAGATCGTTGCATCGTGAAAACGGTGCAACGATTTTTGATTTTATGAGGAGCCACACTCACTGCCATTGGGGCGGGCGCCGCCCCGGCGTTCTCCGGCGGGTCGGGTGATTGCCCGATGACAGACCGGTGGCATTCTTCCGCTTGACCGGGCAACGGAGTTGTGGTGAAGTCGCCCCTAGGACGCAGCGGCAGGTGCTTGTGATGTTTGGGACTTCCGGTTTTTACGCGTCCTCCATAAAAACCAAAATGAAAAAGGAGCACGCATATGCCAAAGAAATTAGCCATCACCATCTCGGGCGCGGTCTCTCTCGGCAGTTACGAAGCCGGGGTTTTGTATGAGGTCATCCGCGCGCTCGGCCAGCACAACGTCAATCCGGCCACCTTGCCGGACGACAAGATCCACATCGACGTGCTCACCGGCGCCTCCGCCGGCGGCATGACGGCGACCATTGCGGCGCACAAGCTGTTGTATGAAGCGGCGGCGTTGAACGGGCCGACGACCAACGCGTTCTACCAGCCGTGGGTCGCGGAGATCAGCCTCGAGCGGCTGCTGCATCTGCACGGGCCGGACAGCGGCCAGAAATCCATTTTTTCCTCGCAAGCGGTGGTGGAGATTTCGGAAAAATATATCACGGGCCGTTACCAGAACCGTCAGCACCCGCCCGCCGCCCCGCATCCGGCGCTGGACGCGGACCATCTGAAGCTCGGCCTGGCGTTGGCCAACCTGAACGGCGTGGACTATGCGGCCAGGCTCCAGCCGTCCGGCCAGCTCGTTTACACGCGGTTCAAGGACGAACTGGTCAGGGAATTCGACGTGAAGAACGCCGCCGCCGCCGACAACGCGGACGTGTGGGGCGCGTTGCGCAACGCGGCGGTGTCCTGCGGCGCGTTTCCGCTGGCGTTCAAGGCGGTGGATGTCCCGCGCCTGGCCGCCGAATACAACCTGCCGGATCGCGTGTCGCCGATTGGCAACCCGCAGCACTTCACCTACACGGACGGCGGCGTTTTCCAGAACGAGCCCCTGAGCCTGGCCAAGCGCCTCGTGGACATGATCGATGGACATTGCGGACTGGAGAACCGCTTCTTCCTGTTCGTGGCCCCGGCCGTGAAACAGTCGCTCGCCAAAGCCGATTTCAACCACCGCAACGCGGACATGCTGAGCACGGTCAAGCATCTGGTCGGCGCGGTGTTCGGCCAGTCGCGCTTTCCCGACCTGCTGCTGGCGGAGGAATTGAACCGGGAAGTGCAGCTGCTCAACGGGCGGGCCGCCGGATTGAAGGCCGTGCTCGACGCAAACCATCCGGCCGCGCTGGCCAGGGCGCAGACCTTGCAGGCCGCCGCCGATTTGCTGCTCCCGCTATTGTTCGCTGGCGCACCGGCGACGGCGGTGAATGATGCCCGCGCGCGGTTGAAAAACCAGTTCGCCGCCGACTATCACAAAATGGAGCCGCAGACGCGCGACACGTGGATTGATTCAATCCTGACGCTGGAACGTGCCGCGGGCCTCGGCGAGACGGATGAGATGACGATTTATTCCATCATTGCCGAGGATGCGAAGCTGGCGAGCGGGGAGTTTGTGGCGTTCGCCGGATTTTTTGACCGGCGTTACCGGGAGCATGACTACCTCGTCGGCCGCCAGAAGGCGCAGGCGTTTCTGAAGACGCCCGGCATCTTCGGTTTGCAGGGCCCGCTGAATTTCAGCCCCGAACCCGTGGCCGCTCCGGACCCGTCGCTCGACGGGCTGAAGCTTGAGAAGATGGACCGGGATGTTCGCGAAAACGTGCGCGACCGTCTGATCGACCGTGCCAACGAGATGATGAAGCAGATGGGCGTGGAAGGCTTCATCTATGGGCCCGCCGTGCGGGGGATTGTGGATCTCATCCTCAAGCCGAAGCTGGATCAACTCTTGAAACTGTGAAGCCCGGTCTTTGGCCCTGGCGCCGCGCGGGCAGGGCCAAGCCATTTGAAGCCGCGCCAGCAAAAATCGTTGTCCCGGTTTTCCGGGGCAACGATTTGATTTTCCGTCGTGAACGGTTTTCAGTTCAACCCCGGCGGGCGCGGCGCGAAGGCCTTGAAGGCGATTCCGTCCGCCGTGGTGCTGCCGTTGAAGACGGAGTAGAAAAAGTATTTCGCGACCTGGTCGTAATCCGGCAGGAGCGAGAAATCCATCCAATCGCGCACGCCTTGCGGCAGGGCCGCCAGCGCGCCTGCGTTGGCCGCCGAACCTTGGCCCTTGAAAACCAGGAACGCGGCGCGCATGACTTCGCGCTGGTTTTGATAACCGAACAGGCCGCCGCCGGTGCCGCCGATGTGCTGCGCCGCCTCGGCGAGCCCGGCGATTTCACTCAGGGGCTTGACCGGCGTGCCGGTGTTGCGCAGGAAGCTTTCCAGAATTCCGGAGTCGGTGCTCAGCGCGATGTAACCGCTGCTGGTGGTGCAATAGAGCGAGCGCGAAACCGGGGCGGCGGCGCCCGGCAGCCGCGGCGCGGGCAGGGCGATGCTGTAGATTTTTTTGCCGAGAAATTCGCGCGGTTCCGTGGCGGTCTGCTGGCCATACAGTAGCGACGCGACGGATTTGATGGCGAGCACGGTCTGGTCCGGATTGGCAGCGGCGAACAGGACCAGCGACGGGGCATTGTTCAAATCCGCGAGGGAATTGCCGGCGGCCGGCTTTTGATAATTGATCACGTCATCGCCCAGATTGCCGATGAGGTTTTTGAGGAGGTCGAAGCCGGGATCTTTCTGCTGCGCGCTGGCGTTGGCCATCGCGATGGCTCCGTTGATGGCGGTCAGGGCGGCCGGGGAAATTTTTCCGAGCATGGTTTGCAGCGTGGCCCACTCTTTCTGGCCATCCAGGCGCCAGCGCCAGAATTTCACCGCGTCGGCGGGCACAAAAGCCGGGGCGCCCGCATCTTTCGACGCCGTGGCGATCATTTTGAAAATCCCGGCGCGGTCGGCTTCGGGCACGGACAGGTTGAAATTTACCTGCGAGCCGTCATGCGATTCGCGGGCGGCAAAGCTGGCGCTCTTCAAGCCCAGCGCACCGGAGGCGGCCAGCACCTTGTCCCACGGCAATTGCGGCACGGCGGTGGGCGCGGCCGGATTCGGCTCCGGCGGCGGAATGTTGGCCAGCACGCCGAAGAACGTTTTCGCATTGAACCAGCCGTAATACAGCGGGCCGTCGCGGAACTGCTGGGTTTTGTCGGTCGTGAAAACCGCATTGTCGGCCAGGGCCGGAATCGCGCTGCCGGTCAGGTGCGCGGCGATCGGTTCGACGGCCTTCAGCGAATTGCCCACGATCAGCAGCGATTCGAACTGGCCGACGACGATTTCGCCGGCGGGCGCGGGCTTGGCGGGCTCCTTGCCGAGTTCCGTCACGGGCTGGCGCTTGGGAAACAGGCCGGAGAGCGCCGCGGGCACGTCATTACTCGACAGCGGCACGACGGAAAATTTGATGTCGCGGATGGTTTCCGTGCGGATGGCCTTGCCGGCGTCCGTCCATTTTTTTTGCAGCACGGCGAGATTGGTCTTGAGCAGGCCGCTCCGCTCCTTCGCATCGAGCAGCAGGACGATGCCGGGCGTCTGGTCGCCGGTGCCGTCCCAGCCGTTCTGGGTGATGGCGAGGGTGAACTGGCCCTGCGGCAGATCGGCGAAGTCGGCGATCTTCACACCCAGGTCGCGCTCCAGCGGCCCGACGAACGCCTCGTTCCACTTGGCCATGAACTTGTCATGAAACGGCTTCATGGCCGGGTCGCTCCACAGCAGCCATTGCGGCGAATGATTCATGGTGGTGCGCAATACCTTGCAGTCCGGCGCGGTGAGGACGAACAGCGTGTCTGCCGGCAGCAGGTTTTCCGCCGGTGGAATCGCCGCGCGCAAGGAGGCGGTGAAGGTCAGCGCCACTGCGAAGGCGGCGAGAAAAAACGGACGGAGGATTTTGGTCATAAAATTAAATTTCAACGGCGGAGAAAGGGTGCGCGGCGAAACAAAATCACTTGTCGTCCACTTTCGCTTTCGTGCGGCTGGGCGGTTCGAGGTAGCGATACGGATTGTTCGGATTGTCGGCGGCGTAGGCGAAGGCGTCGCGATGGTCGAGAAAACTTTTCACCAGTTCCACCGGGATGGCAAAGCCGAGGCCTTCGCCGAAGGTGATCTTCATGTTGGTCACGCCCACGACTTCGCCGGCGAGATTGAAGAGCGGGCCGCCGCTGTTGCCGGGGTTGATCTGCGTGCTGGTCTGCAGATAAAGATTGCCCTCCATCTGGCGCGTCTTGGTGCTCAAGATGCCCTGCGTGACCGTGCGTTCCAGGCCGAGCGGGCTGCCGACGGCGAACACCGCATCTCCTACGTTTAGCGCATCGGAATTGCCAAGCGTGATGAATTTAAACTTCGGCGCGTTCTTGTCCTCGATCTTCAGCAGAGCGAGGTCGTGAAATTTGTTGATGGCGATGATCTTGACCTGCTTGTAGGTCTCGCGGTCGAGCTGGCCGTCCTTCTGGTGATACACTTCGACGGAGATTTCCGTCTCGCCCTCGATGACGTGGAAATTCGTGATGAGATAACCGTCGGCGTTGAGGAAGAAGCCCGAACCCAGTCCGCCCGGCGTGCGGACCTGCACGACGGCCTCGCCGATCTGTTTGACGAGCGAACTCACATCGCGCGCGGGCGAGGTCAGCAGCGTGGAATAGTAAAACTGCGGCGGCACATTGACGTTGACGACGGCATTGGAAGCGGCGGGCGCCACTGACGGCACGATGACGCCCGTCTTGGCAATGCTCGCGATGGAACTGCGCGGCACCACCAGCACGGTGTAACCGACATCCAAGACCACGGCGTCCGGTTTCTCGGCGAGAATGTTGCCGGTGACGGCGGCCTTGTCCTTGAGCTGGATCGTGTCCGCGGACGCGAGGCTCGCGGCGCAGAGTCCGAGCGCCAGCAAGGCATAATGTTTCTTCAACGACATGGTCGGACGATAATGCAGCCGGGGGGCTTTGACAAGCGGCGGACGCGTGGAAAATCGGTGCAGCGTTATTTGTCTTGGTCAAAACGTGCTGCCAACTGTTGCCGCAGCATTTGCAGCAATATCATAAAGGACAAGTTCATCAGGCTGGGGCACAAGGTGCGCCGACTCTTGATTCCATCTTGCAAGCGCGCTGAAATGGGGGCGGAACGCATCAAAGAACTGACGCTTGCGTGCCTCCGAAGACGCCGCGATGTAAGCCTCAAGTTCCACATCGTCGCTGATGCTCCACTCTTTTGCCAGCGAAAGGAGCGGTCGAACCTCAACCGGAATCTTCGATTCGTCAATCCTCACTTCTGGAATATCAGAATAGCGAGATATGATTTTCATAAGCATTTTGAATCCCAAACCTTCTTTTCCCCTTGTCCATGTTGAAAAAAGCTGTTGCCACTCCGCGTTTTCCTGATATCTTCAGCGTCCCTTTCGCCGGAGTCGGCGGGGGGAAAACGGCCTTCAATTCCGTCCTCGTGTGAGGGTGGGGCGGCCACAAAAACATCATAAACAATCCCGTGTTCCGCGGGATGCTCTGGAAAATCCAGGGTCTCAACCAAAGGAAATATGTTAAGCATCGGCGTAAAAGAACTGTTGGAATCAGGCGTCCATTTCGGTCATCAAACTAAGCGTTGGAACCCCAAGATGAAGCCTTTCATCTTCGACGCGCGCAACGGCATCCACATCATTGATCTGAGCAAGACGCTCACGCAGCTCGAAGCCGCGTGCGATTTTCTCGCCACGACCGTCCGCAAGGGCGGCAAAGTGTTGTTCGTCGGCACCAAGAAGCAGGCGCAGCAGTGCGTCAAGGAAACCGCGAAGGAATGCGGCCAGTTTTATGTCACCGAACGCTGGCTCGGCGGCACGATGACCAATTTTGCCACCGTCAAAACCTCCATCAAGCGCCTCAAGGAAATTGAGAAGATGAATGCGGACGGTTCGATCAACAACTACGTCAAGCAGGAGCAGGCGATGATTCATCGCGAGGAAGCCCGCTTGCACAAGTATTTTGACGGCATCAGCTCGATGGACAAGCATCCCGCCGCGCTCTTCGTTGTGGACATCAAGCGCGAGCACAACGCCGTCGCCGAGGCGCGCAAGCTGAAAATCCCGATCGTCGCGCTCGTGGACACCAATTCCGATCCCGACCTCGTGACCTATCCGATCGCCGCGAACGACGACGCCATCCGCTCCGTGCGTATGATCATGGCGACGGTCAGCCAGGTCATCACTCAGGCGCAGGCGGAATTTGAATCCAAGCGCGCCCGCAAGGCGGACGCCCCGGACGCCACGCCAGCGGAAAAATTTGAATCGGCGGAAGCCGTTGAAGCCGCTGCCGGCAACGACCCCTCCACCCCGGAAAGCTCCCCGGCCTAATTTGAACGGGCGGGACGCGGAGGTTTTTCCGCGTCCCGTTTCTCAACTCTTAACGAATAACTCTCCACTTTTTTATGGCTGAAATTACTGCGGCAAACGTCGGCAAACTCCGTGAAATGACCGGTGCCGGCTTGATGGATTGCAAAAAGGCGCTCGTCGAAGCGCAGGGCGACATCGATGCCGCCATGGATTATCTGCGCAAGAAGGGTATCGCGTCCGCCGAGAAGAAGGCCAGCCGCGCGGCGAACGAGGGCGTCATCGCCCAACACATCCAGCCCGGCGCCAAGGTTGGCGTGATCGTGGAAATCAACTGCGAAACCGATTTCGTCGCGAAGAATGAAAGCTTCCGCGCGTTCTGCGATGAAATCGCCAAGAAGCTCGCGGCCGATCCGGCCGCCAACCTCGAAGCCGACCGCGTCGCCGTCGTGGCGAAGATCGGGGAAAACATCCTTATTTCACGGCATCAGCGCATCGAAGTTTCCGGCAACGGACTCGTCGCCGCTTACATCCACACCGGCGCGAAAGTCGGCGTGCTGGTCGAAGTCGGCGCGGGCAAGCCCGAGACGACGACGAAGGAGGAATTCAAGCAGCTCGTGCGCGACATCACCTTGCAGATCGCCGCCGGACATCCCCACGCCGTCGCGCGCGAGGAAGTCTCGCCCGAAGTCATCGCCAAGGAACGCGAGATCGCCGCGTCGTCCGACCGCCTCAAGGGCAAGCCAGCGCAGGCGATGGAGAAAATCCTGGCCGGCGTGCTGGACAAATTTTTCCAGACCTACTGCCTCGTGGACCAGGGTTTCGTGAAGCGCAATTCCGAAGTGAACGTGAAGGAACACGTCGCCCAGATTGCCAAGCAGCTCGGCGATGAAATCGTCATCCGCCGCTTCGTGCGTTTTCAAGTCGGCGAAAGCGCGGCTTAAAAGGTTTTTGAACAAAATTCAAAGGCGTCCAGTGATGGACGCCTTTTTTATTTGTCCGGGCCTGACGGGTGGCTTTGAATTGACCTCGCGGCGTCCGGCTGTTACAAGTTTTGCCCATGTTCCGTGCGCTTCCACTTTTATGACAACTGCCAAGAAACCAAAATATTCCCGCGTCCTGCTCAAGTTGAGCGGCGAATCCCTGGGTGACAACAACGGCGTAGGCATCGCGCCCGAGGCGGTCCAGCACATGGCCGGTCAGATCCGCGAGGTCAGCCAGCTCGGCGTGCAGGTGGTCGTGGTGGTCGGCGGCGGCAATATTTTCCGCGGCCTGAGCGGCAGCGAGCGCGGCATTGAGCGGGCGACCGGCGACTATATGGGCATGCTCGCGACGATCATCAACGCGCTGGCGTTGCAGGACGCGCTGGAAAAACTCGGCTCGCCCACGCGCGTGCAGAGCGCCATCGCGATGGCGCAGATCGCCGAGACGTTCATCCGCCGCCGCGCGGTGCGGCATCTGGAAAAGGGCCGGGTGGTGATCTTCGGCGGCGGCACGGGCAACCCCTATTTTTCCACGGACACGGCGTCGGCGCTGCGCGCCAATGAAATCGGGGCGGAAGTCATTTTGAAGGCCACGAAAGTGGACGGCATTTATGACAGCGATCCAAAGAAAAATCCCAAGGCGAAACGCTTCGCTCAGATCACCTATCTCGACGCGCTGCAACGCCAGCTCAAGGTGATGGATTCCACGGCGTTCTCGCTGTGCATGGACAACAAAATGCCGATCATCGTTTTCGATTTCGGCAAGGAGCACAATCTCCGCCGTGTCGTCATGGGCGAAAAGATCGGCACGCTGGTGACGAGTTGAGGCGCGGCGGCCCGCGCTTTTCCCATGCCTGAACTTCCCGAGGTCGAAGTGCTCGTGCGCCATCTGCGTCCGCTGGTGCGCGGCAAAACCATTCGCGGCGTCAACGTGCGGCGGGCGAAAATTCTAAAGCCGACCACGCTGCGCGCTTTTCAAGAAGCATTGGTCGGCGCCAGGTTCGCCGGCCTGTCGCGACGCGGAAAATATCTTCTCTTCGAGCTGCGATCCAAAACTTCCGGAAAGCCCCTCCTGCTGCTCGGGCATCTGGGCATGACGGGACGGATGTTTGTGGCGCGGAAAAGCGAACCGCTGCCCAAGCATGCGGCGGTGGTTTTTGACCTGGGCCGGCAAAACTTTATTTACGAAGACACGCGGTATTTCGGGCGGATGACGCTGGATGTATCGGCGGTGGCCGGGCTGGGGCCGGAACCGCTGAGCGATGAATTTCAGCCGGCGGCCTTTGCCCGGGCGCTGAAACGATCGCGGCAGGCCGTCAAAGTCAAACTGCTGGATCAGTCGCTCGTGGCCGGCGTGGGCAACATTTATGCGAGCGAGGCGCTGTTCCGCGCCGGCATTTCGCCGAAGCGGGCGGCGAACCAATTGACGGCGGCGCAGGTGAAAGATTTATGGCGCACGATTCGGGACGTTCTCGCGGAGGCGATTGCCGGCGGCAGCACGATGCCGCTGAATTTTGCCGCCAGCAGATCGGACGGGCTGTTTTACTTCGGCCGCGCGCCGGGCGCGCCGGATTTTTACGAGGAGCGCTTGCGGGTTTATGACCGGGCGGGGATGCCCTGCGCGAATTGCGGTCAGCCCATCAAGCGCATCGTGCAGGCGGCCCGGAGCACCTTTTATTGTCCGCCCTGCCAAATTTCGTGAGGAATCGGTTTGACGCGGCGGTCAGCGGTTTGTAGATTACGCCTCCGTTTGCGTTCCAGAGTAGCTCAATGGTAGAGCACGCGACTGTTAATCGTGTGGTTGAAGGTTCGAGTCCTTCCTCTGGAGCCAATTCGCTTCAAATCCGAACTTGTTTCCCCAGTTTGCAAACCTGCTGGAAATAAGTCACTTGCGAATAGCGAAATGTTAACCAAATACCATTTAGTTCGGATTTTGGTTTTAAACACACCGTTTTCCTTAGGAGTCGGGTCAGTTTCGGGGTCGAAGTGTTTAACAGAAACTTCCCGAATAATGAGCTGAACCAGCTCCTTTTGATCCGCTTCCGGCAAGCTCTTCACTACGCTGCCAAATTGCTTCAGCGCATCCGCGATGATCTGCTTGTCAGCCACGACGCCCTCGCGGTAATTGATGTCCATCTGGACCTTGGTCTTTTCCAGCTCCACCGCGAGTTTTTCCTCCGACAACCGATTGGCTTCGGCGATGAAATCATCGCCGATGTTCTTGGCCCCCTTCTTTTTCCCCAGCTCGATGCAGTTCCGCACGGACTCCGAAAGTGCGCGGTAGCGCCGTTCCAGCTCCGCCATCTTCGCTTTGAGCGGGCGGATGGCCTTTTGCTTCTCGTCGTTGGACGCCTGCACGGCAGCTTCGATGATTTCCGGGTGGCTGCCGATCTCGCCTAGATACGAAATAATCAAATCTTCAAACGCCCGCGCCGGGATGCTGCGGACCGGGCATGGCGAGGCTTTGCCGTCTTTGCTGACGTGTGTGCAAGTATAATAAAGGTATGGATTCCCGTCGGGATCTTTCTTGCCGCTGGGATAGGGCGTAAGCGAGGTGCCGCACTCCCCGCACACCAGCAAACCTTTCAGCAGATGAAAGTGTTTATCGCGCGATTGCAGCCGCTTCGGTTGATCCGGTCGCCGCTGGAGCGCCGCGTTGGCTTCGTCCCACAGCTTCGCGGACACCAGGGCGGGATGTTCAGCAGGATATTCCGAGTCACCGTGCTTGATGATGCCCTTGTAAACCTCATTGCGAATGATGGCTTTGACCCGATCGCCGATGAAGCGCCTTTCACCAATGACCCGCTGGGTGCCATCCGGCTTGATGAGCACACGCTGGCGCGTTCGTTGCCCCGTCTCATTCAATTTTTTGGCAACCTCGGTCGCGTTTTGAAACCTCACCGCGAGTTTAAACATGTTCCGCAAGAGCTCAGCTTCCTCCGGATGAGGCTTGAGCATTTTGGTTGCCTTGTCGTATTCGTAGCCAATGGGAACCCATCCACCGTTCCATTTGCCGTGCTTGGCTCGTTCCGCGAGTTTGTGAAACGTCCGTTCCGCCGTGGTTTCCCGCTCAAACTGGCCGAAGCTCAAGAGCATATTAAGCATCAGCATCCCCATGGGCGTGCTCGTGTCGAAATTCTGCGTCGCCGAAACAAAATTCGCGCCGTTCTTTTGAAGGATGCCCCAGAACTCGTAGAAGTCCGGCAGGCAGCGGGAAATCCGGTCAATTTTGTAGGCGACCACCACGTCGATATTTTTTGCCCGCACTTCGGCCAGCAAGGCTTGGATGCCGGGACGGTTCATGTCCTTGCCTGAATAGCCTGGATCTTCAAAATAATGGGTCGCGACCCAGCCATCCAGCTGGTGCACCGAGATGTAGTGCTCGCAAATGTCCTTCTGGCTTTTGAGCGAGCTGTAGTCCCCGCGCGCCTGGTCGTCAGTCGATACGCGCGTGATGATCGCGCAGCGAACCTGCTTCTTCTTGTCCCCAGAAATGTCGGTGCGCTTGCTCATAGTTCGGATAATTTAATATTCCATGAAAATAATATACGAACTGCGCTTTTGCGACAAGGAAATGACTGGAGGAGTTTCACGTCGTCGCGTCGATATGAATTTCACCGTGATATCCACGGGGTCGAATACACGACTGTGAAATTTGGATTTATCTAGCGGCTCTGGCCACGGAATCGACGCTATTGGAAATATATAAAAATACCAACATCATCATTCAATGCCACCATGCGCGCGAAGAAGTTGCTCCGCGGCGTCACGATGCAATTGCATGGCTCGACCCGGACGCGGAAGCTCCATCATTGCTGGATGGGCGTTAAGTTTGCACGAAAGCGTAATTACAAAGGAAATGAAAACATCCAGATTAATCCGATGACACTTGCCTGATGCCCGACAAACTGCGGCTAAGGAATAGTGGGTGTTCGACGCAGTTTAGCAAGTAGTCCATTCTCTATTTCAACCTGAACCCAAAGTCCGACGGCCGCAGGATTTTTTTTCTTGAGCGTCTCCGCAATCTTCTTCATTTCTTCTCCGGATGATGAAGTTGTGTGCTTTAGCACCATGGGTATCTGGTCATTTACTTCGGGACCAGTATCTGCCATGCATTCTAGCGCATTTGTTAAATTACCTGAACCACCGTTGATTACATCCGCCAATAGATCTTGGGCGGTGGTTTCTTCTGGCAGGTGTCCACACATGGCAGCCATTCGCAACGCAGTAAATCCATTGAAGTCAGCGCAACTTGCAAGCTCTTTGGCAGTTGTTCCTGGGAGCAAGGTGCCCACAGCCGCAGCAACATGTAGTGCAGAAAACGGGCATTCCTCAATGGTCAAGGCAGCGGCAAGATCTGCATTCGTAATGCCGTCCGGATAATGACCTGATTCAGCGCATACGTGCAGCGCCGTTCGCCCCGAATCATCTCGGATTTCTCCCAACCGCTGAGCGGTCAACGCTTTCGGGACGTTCCCATTCTCGATTGACTTGAATAATGCCCGAGTTTTTGTGCGTTTCATGCAAATTTATTGGTCAATCAGTGTCCTCAATCTCCGATTGAGTAATTGTGGCCATAGAACGACGTTTAACGCATTCCTGTTAGCGGACAACGCAAATCTGCAATCAAATCCGCCCGCTGTTGCCCCCAACCGGAACGCCTCGGGGGGCCTTATTAAGGGCCTTCGATTTCTTCGCTGGTTTCTTAGTGACTATTTTACCGGCCGCGATAGAACGGAACATATCTCCTTGCTCGGTGGCCAGCAAAGCTTTGTAGACTTCTGGCTTTAGCTTTTTGACTTTCTCCAGGGACGTCTTCACGTCGTCGATACAAACTCTGATGATTGAGTCGAGTGTTAGGTTTTGCCCCTCAACTTTCCAATCCATGAAGCGCATCAGACTGCGGGTCTGCTCTGCTAAATAGTACGTCTGCTCCATCCACGGCATTATTTCACCAGCTTCTTTTTTATTTTTTGCCATCGCAAATACTGCTCCCTGACATCGCCCTTTGTCGAGTTGAAAGCGGTATTGGGCTATGAACATCAATGTCTGTCTTTGAAAACCTAGAAGGATTTGATGCCAACAAGACGTCGTAATGATTCTTTTCGATCTCAGCACTAATTCTTCTATACATCCTCGTTATTAAAGTTTGCAATCAAGCCATCCCAATTTTCTAGATGCGCTTGGCGGGCTTTTGGGCACATGGAATGATGGCTGGCCTCCAAATCCGCAAACGACATGGCAACCGCATCATTCGATGCCGCCGTGCGCACGAAGAACTTGCACCACTTCATCACGCTTCCATTGCATTGCTCGATCCAGCGGCGTGCGTCCCTGATCGTCACGCGTATTCACTTTGGCTCCGTTAGCCAGCAACAGATTAACCATGTCCACACAACCAGCCTGTGCGGCTACATCCAGAGGTGTGGTGCCGCCAGTCGCTTTGGCCTCAATCTTAGCTCCTTTATCCAGCAACACCTTGGCGGCATCAACGTGGCAGTGGGTTGCGGCCAGATGCAAAGGCGTTCGCCCGGCATCATCCGTCAAATTGACGTCGCCCGGGTAGGTAGCCAGGTCTTGTGTAAGGCCCGCAACATTGCCGTCGGTGGCATATTCGTGAATCGCGCGATAATCGCTATGTTTGGGCGGAATAAGAAAACATCCGCTGCAGGTGATGACCAATACTGCGGTTAAGAACGCCGTTTGGATTGGCTGGAGAAATTGGGTTTTCATGTTGGTTCAACAGAACTCGCTATGCTTGGACTATCCATCTCGTAAATCAGTTCGCCAAATTTGGGGTGGTTCATATTGGCCCCGCCTTGTTTCAGGCTGGTCACTGCCTGTTGAAATCCCTTTTGCAAATTAGTGTCTGGCGTTGGCACCGTGGCCCCTGTCGGGGCCGGTGGACGGTTTGCCAAATAAACATCCATTGGCGGCGGCGCCGGCGCATTGGCCACTGGGCCGCTAAAATTAAGAATGTCGGAAATGCTTTTCACAGGGCGCGCGTCCACGAGCGGTGAATAGGATCCGTTGGCACCATATTTTTCTCCGATCAACTTTAAGACTGAAGTGTGATCTAAAGTGCCGTGATAAACCGAACCTGGTTTTACAAAAGGTGAAATCACATAGGCTGGAATGCGCGGCCCCAGGGAAATAAACGGGGATGGATTGCTCCAAACGGCACCCGGCTGGGCGGCCGTTGGAATCATCGGCGGCGTGACGTGGTCGAAAAACGCTCCGTTTTCGTCGTAATCAACGATCATGAGCGAATTATCCCAGAATGGGCTGTTGACCAGCGCATTATATGCCTGCATCAGAAACTCCTGGCCATTGCTGACACCGGACGGCGCATGCTCGTCGGTGGCGAAGCCCAAATGTGGGGCATCTTGATACGTCGGTTCCACGAAAATCACCTGCGGCAAATCATCCGGCGAAGAATTCATCAGATCACTCGCAAGACTGTGGAAGGGGCGAAAATGGTTGTTCAAAACAATTTCCGGAACCCACTTGAGCATCATGGTAAAGAAGGGAATTCCCTGATGATAAACCCGCCAGCTCACGCCGCGCGCTGTCAGCCAGTCATACACTAGGTCTTGGGGTGGCAATATGCTGCGGTTGACGTCAATCATCGTTTCCCCGCTCATGGACATGAGACGATTGGGCTGCGTGCCTGCCGGCAGCGCGGAAAACCAGCGGTCACAGATGGCAAAGTTCTGCGAAAAAAAGTGGCTCATCGGCACTTGTTCCGCGCCGAAATAACTCATCACAAGTTTCCGAACATCGGGGTTGGTCGAGACCGTCGATGGAATGGCGCTGACAAATCCATTCATCGGATAGGCATTATTTTGCAATGTTCCGAGATTGTCGGCCATGTTGGGGCGCTCATGGGGCGGATCGAACTCGTCCGGCATGTCGTAAGGATCAGTGCTGAGAAATGGCTGGATCGCCCGGCCATTGTCGTAGTTGGTAAATTGCGCCAGCCACGCCGGGTCGCTTTTCAGGCCGTCCACATCCGTTCGATTGAACGGCGGCAGACTCAGATAGCCCAGCATGTGGTCGAACGACCGGTTCTCCATCATGACCACCACGATCGTTTTAATTGGGTCCAATTTGGCCATAAAATTTCCACGGTTCCGTTTCCCGGAGTGTTGTCATTTCAAAGTGCCGGTGCAAGCCACCTTGAAATTTATGTGGTCGAATAAGTCCGCTGGCCGTTCTGATAAATGGCCGTGAGTCGATACGGTGTCCCCAGATCGTCGTTGTCAAAAATCGCCACGCAGGGCAGATCTTTGATCGCCTGCTTGAGATTGGCCATGGTGCGCGGAAACCGGGCCATCAGTTTGTCCGTGGGCACGTCGTGGCCGCCTTGGCTGACCCGCATGGCCACGCGTTCTTCGGAACGGTCCACGCTGGCGATGCGGATGAAGCAGAGCACCACGGAGTATCCCCGTTGAGCAGCGTCTTTCAAAAATGCGAGCTTGTCGCCCACCGGATCGGAGAACACCGTCTCGAAAATAAAGCTCTCTCCCTGGTTCACCAATTCCTGCCGCAACTTTGCAACGACTTCTGCCGCTTGATACGAATCAATTCCCAATTCTCCAGCCATGACATCGGCATTGAGAAACCGAAGGCCAGCGGGTTTGAGATGAGCCTCGTAAAAAGTGGATTTGCCGGCGCCGTTAGGGCCGACCACGGCGACGATTACCGGCCGCTTATCCAAAGCGGGGATGTCCCACGGAGCCGAAGTTTTGGGTGAAGGCTTTTTCACCTTTAGGCGTGGGCCAAAACCAGCTTCGCCTTTTTCTTGGCAGGAATCTTCTTCGCCGGAACTTGCAGCGACGCTTTTACCGGCTGGAACTGCCGGTTTACAAAGCGGCCGACGGTGCGCTTGCCGCTTGCCTCAATCCTCACGAGCATGCCCGGCGAGGCGGGCGCGGCCTCATAATGGGGAAAGGGCCGAGAGTTGAGATGCTCCACCACCCGTTGCCGGCCGGCGGGAGAATCAACCGTGGCTAGACAGGCGGAGAGCGGCTTGACGTTGCCAGACCGGCAGAGCGCCATGACGTAATCGCCGCGGAGAATGGGTTCAAGCGCGCGGCCGATCTTGGCCCAGAACTCGATCTGGCCGGCGATGGAGCGTTCCACGGCCTCGCCCGCGACCCGGGCATCCAACAGCAGCGCATCCGATACTTTGACGGGTTGACTCATATACCACAAGGTAGCAAAATGCTACCGTTTGTCAAACCGGGTGGTTTGTCAGTGGCGCTGCCAGCTCCCGTCGGTGTTTAAAGGCTAGGCCAACTTCGCGTGGCTGCCGTCGCAGAACGGTGCGTTCTTGGAATGTTTGCAACCACACCAGGCCACGGATTTGGTCTCCGTGATGTCCACCTTCACCGGGGCGAAGCTGGAACCTTTGTGCGAGCCATCGCAGAACGGCTGTCCCTTGGACTGGCCGCAGGCGCACCAGTAGTAGGAACCGGGTTGGGTGAGTTGAACGTAGGGACCCTTGCGGGCGATTTTTGGTTCTGTCATAAATTTATTGATAGCTCAAAGTTGCCTTGCGCACCAGCGCCTGGTTTTGATTGGTTTCCGCCGAAGTAATCATCACGGTTGCCGTTTGTCCGGCCACCAGTTGAGCCGGGTGGTCGAGGGTGACCCGCACGGGCACTCGCTGCGCCAGCCGGACCCAGCTGAATGTGGGGTTCACGTTGGCCAGCAGCCGGCTGGAATCGGTGCGCTCCCGATCTTCGATGCCCGGAGCAATGCTGGTGACATGCCCTGGCAAATCCGTGTCCGCCCCCATGAGCCGCACCCGCACGGCATCGCCCACCTGGATGCGCCGCAGCTTGGTCTCCTCGAAATAGCCGGCGATGTAATAGGAGTCTGCATCCACCAGGGCTGTGACCGGCTGGCCGGCAGTGACATAATCACCGGGGCGCAAGGAGAAGTTCGACATCGTTCCATTCACAGGCGCCTTGATTTCCGACCGTTCTAGATTCAACCGCGCCAAATCCCGGTTGGCGATCGCCAATTGATAATCCGCTTCCCGTTGCGCCGCCGTGGTGGTCGTCTGCTCGCTTTCCGAATGCGACACGGCATTGTCCGTTTCAAGCTTTTGGTAACGGCCCGCCTCGCGGTTGGCCAGCTTCAAAGCGGCCTCGGCGCTGGCCAGGGTTGCCTCGCTTTGTTGCAGCGCCAGCTTGAAACGAGACTGATCGACGCGGAACAAGACCTCGCCCTGGTGAACCGGCTGATTGTCGTGAACCAGCACTTCACTCACGAGCCCGGAAACATCGGGCGCGATCCGCACCACATCCGCACAGACTCGTCCGTCGCGCGTCCACGGCTGGTTGAGATAATAGTCCCAGACGAACCAGCCGACCACCACGGCAGCAGTGACGGTGGCCACGGTGACAAAAATGCGAACCCAAGATTGCGG
>TBL_comb47_HYPODRAFT_10003695_pt1 | contig 17982 bp, 17 predicted proteins | sample TroBogypolimnion_40_FD_10682 | JGI IMG/M metagenome (IMG submission 10682)
GCCGTGTGCTCCAGCTTGGTACACTGATCAATATAAGAAAGTAGAATAATATATTTTATAAAATTTATAATTAATTGGCATTTTGTCTGATTTCAGTTCGAATAGCGTTCCTCACTCCCCGCATACTAAAACAGTCCTAATATCAGAGCTGTTTTTTTGTTGGGGAGATTGAATTTCGGAGCAATCAGTGCTAATATTTAGCTAAATAGTTAAAATTAGAACTCTATGAAAGTTATCTTATATATGGCAATATCCCTTAATGGATATATTGCCGATGAAAATGGAAATGAAGATTTTCTGTCTAAGGAGAATTGGGAGAAATTTTGCGGTTTAGCAAGGGGTTGTGGAAATTTTATTGTCGGTAGGAGGACCTATGAAGCAGTGAAAAACTGGGGAGATGGCTTTGGCTTCGATGACCTTAAAGGAATTAAGAAAGTAATAATTTCTCAAGATGAGAGTTACAAACTTGACGATGGGTATATTTTAGCATCTTCGCCAAAGGATGCTTTGTTAAAATTACAAGAATTTGATTCTGTTTTAGTAACCGGCGGATCAACTATAAACAGTGCTTTTATAAAAGATGATTTACTAAATGAGATCATTCTTAATATAGAGCCCGCGCTTATTGGAAACGGAATTCCTTTATTCGCCAAAGATAGTTTTTACAAAAAACTGGAATTTGTTTCTTTAGAACAATTTAAAAGTGGTATAGTCACTTTGAAATATAAGATTTAAAAGTAGCTTACTTTATAATTTTTTGTTACAAATAAAAACCGCCGATGTCAGCCGGCGTTTGTGTCGCAGATATAAGTAAAATTTATAAATCGTGTTATAATTATTTATATCTAGACGTCGCCCTTTTTATCGAAGATAAACTTAAGTTAAATATTATTTATTAAAGATATTTAATCTTTTTTTATGAACAAAACTTCAACCAAGCTTTTTGCGATTATCGCGATTGCCTCTTTGACGGTGGCTTTTAATTTTATTTTTCCCGGTGTGGCGCGAGCCGATCTTTCTGGTGGTTCCGTCGGTTTCTCCGGCGCTATGGGCGGCACTTATCTACAGCCCGGTGATACTCTAGCCACTTTTCAAGTGCCCTTTACACAAACTCCGGCTTTCGGAGTATCTTTGACTTTTCCTTTGGGGACGCTATTAAACGCTGATAATATTAATAAATCGGATTTTGTTTTTGTTCAGAACGGCGCTACGACCACGGAAGAATACGACGTGGCTCCGGCGCCTGATTATCAGAATCCAGTTAATGGAGTCTATCCGACATTACTATCATTTACCATCGGTCATACCTTATATGCCGGCAGTCCGATTACGATAAAATTATCGGACACAGCCTCGGGCAATGAAATTCGTTTGCCGCGGCGGACAACTGACAGCGGTTATGCTTTGATTAATTCTCCACTTTTCGGTTCGGGGGTAACTTTTAATAATTTAACTTTGACACGCGATGTTCTTTCCGGAATTCATGTCGAAGTAGCGGCTGACGGCTCAGGTGAAGATTTTGCCGCTCAAACAATCCGGGTTGGCGACAGTCTGACGGCTTATGCTATTTCAACGGATCAATACGGAAATTTTTATGAAAATGTCGCGGCCAATTGGACTCTTGAAGATAATACCGGTGGGATTGTTGACAGTAATTTAGTCCCAGCCGGAGATGGAAAAAGCGCTGTTTTTACAGCCACGGCGACCGGAACTTTCACAATCAAAGCGGCGAAGGACGGTCTGACGCCGGTTAAGTCGGGAGTGATTACGGTTATTCCGCCACTTCCCGGAACAGTGCGGAATTTAACGGCACACGGTGACTATATTTCCGGTTTAAGTCTGAGCTGGGATCCACCAACCGGTGGCGGCTCCTTTACTGAATATAAAATTGCTTATCGGCCATTAGGCGGAAACTGGAGCGATGAAATATCAGCTACTTCGACCACACATAATTTTACCATCAGTGATTTGGCGCCAAATTCGATTTATGATTTTTCGGTCTATGCTTATGATTCCGATTCTAGCAGTTCGGGAGAAAAATCCGAGGTCGATGGCTATAATTCCGGCGCACCTCATCAATATTCTATTACTGATTGCCAAGGATTACAGACTATAAACAGCGATCAATATGGCAGTTATAGTTTGACTCAAGACATTGATTGTTCCGGCGTCGACAATTTTACGCCGATCAGCGTGTTTAAAGGAACTCTGGACGGGAATTATTACGCGATAAAAAATTTAAATATTGACGATACCGATGTCGGCGGAGATAATGTTGGTTTATTTCGGGAACTCAACGGCGCTACCGTGGAAAATCTAAGTTTGGATGGCGGCAGTATTACAACCGCCAGCAGCTGTGACGGTGATTGCGATGTCGCTCTCGGTAGCTTGGCCGGTTATTCCTCCGGCTCGACTATCAATAATGTTTCCTCTAATCTTGAAGTTTCTCAACAAGCACATAATCAAGATTATTATTATGTCGGCGGTTTAATCGGCGATTCAGAGAGTAACACTTTTAACCATGATTCTTTTACGGGTGAGGTGTCTGGCCTTGACCTGGTTGGCGGCCTGCTCGGCTACTCGTCCTCTGATAATATTGCGACCTCTTTTGTTAAAAGCTCAAACATCGTGGGGAGCTTTAATACTTATTCCGGCCAAGGGCAAGCCGGCGGTTTCATCGGCTCGGCGGAAGATTCGCAAATCAGCAATTCTTATGCCGCTGCCACCGTTTCAAGCGGAGAGAATGGTGATAATAATATAGTTCTGGGCGGTTTCATCGGGCAAAATGATTGGTCAAGTATTAGTGATTGTTATTCCGCTTCTAGTTTAACGGTCGGAAGTAACAGCACTAACGCCACCATCGGTGGTTTCATCGGCTATTTAAGCAGTGGTGATGTTATGAATTCTTTTGCTTCTTCGGTTCTGAATCTTCCGAAAGCGTATAATAGCGCCGGTGATTTTTTTGCTTCCGTGGAAATCGACGGAGAATATAGCGGAACGATTTTAAATCTTCGGTATTATTCAGCTTCTGATCTGGGTTGCGGTAATGATTTTGGGGAGGAGTGCCAAGCTGCAAGCCCAAATCTTTTTTATAGCAATGATAACTCGCCACTCGCTGATTGGGATTTTAGCGGTATCGGAGAAAATTTGCCGATTTGGCACACGGTCGAAGGTAGTTATCCGGAATTAACGCCGGCTCCTCAGCCGCAGTCCGATATTTATGTTTCTAAAGTTTATGGCTATGAAGGCGGAGCGTCTTTAGCCGCTGAAGATGGGCATATTTTAGGAGAAAATGCTTTCAGTGATATTTCGAGCGCTTTAAATGCCGTTACTTCCGGCGGAACTATTCATGTCGCCGCCACCTCTTTGTCTTATCGGAACGAAGGATCAATCACGATTAATAAACCGGTAACTATTTCCGGTCCGGGGACTTATGACCCGGCTAAATTATTCGCTGACGGCAATATCTTATATGACGAAAATGCCGCCGCGATTGAAACCGATTGTGAGAATTCGGTTTTTAATATTAATTCTTCAGGTGTCACAATCGAGGGCTTAGTTATTAGAACCGTTGGCGAAGGTTATTGTTATGAGAGTCCGGTTATAAATTTTGGCAATATGAGCGGATCGCACACGAATATCAGAATTAATAATAATTATATCGCCGGCGGTCTTTCGGGTATTCGGATTAGTGATTCCTTAAGCGGCGGGCAGATCGATATTAGCAATAATGATATCAATCATAACTCGGAAAATATTTATATCGGTACGATGTTCGGTACGATTGACGCCGATAATTTTCATATTAATCATAATCGGCTTCATGACAGTCAGTTACCTCAATCATCTTTGGAAGTTAATAATGTTCCAGGACGCCTCGATGTTACGGGAAATTGGTGGGGAGGAGACATGGCTAGTTCTACTGGTCCGCTAGTGTCTGGCGATAATGGTAATTCCGGCGATGGCGACGTGATTACAATCGGTGAAGGCGAGCATTTTATTTGGTATCGCCCTTATTGTTTAGATAAAGATTGTACACGCTTAAGCTCGCACTCAGCTAGTTCAACCGGACTGACTAACCTTTTTAATAATGGCGGAACGATGACTATTCCGACCGGAGACACTAATAGCACCGCTCAAATCAATGTTAATGAAGATACAATAATTACAATTCCGGTCGGCGATAATTCGACGGTTATAACTTTACCGGCTGAGACAGTTATATCTCAGGTAGGCGGTGGTAATTTCGCTCCGGCCAATTTAAGTGCCGTCAATATGGCCACAAATAATTTTTCCGGTTTTAGTAATAATCAGCAGGCTCAAGGTGCTTTCCAGTGGGGTATTCCCGGAGTCGGTTTGCATTTTGAACCGGCCATTACAGTTAGTATGTATGTCGGCACTTCTTTAGCCGGACAGACTCTAAATATTCGCCGTTCCTTAGCGGTTGATAGCGGCTGGACCGATGACGGTTTGGTTGAAAATACTTGCGTGGTTTCTGCTGAGGGAACTTGTACTTTTCATACTAATAAGGCTTCCTATTATGTCGCCACCAAGACTGTTTCCAGCGGCGGCAGTGGAACCAGCGGATCCAGTAATGTTCAAGGCGGGGCAGCCTCAGTCATTATCAAACCGATTGCCGTCCAAACCGGAAACTCGACCCTGACCAAGCTTAGTCTTATAATCGATAACGGCATAGCGACCACCAGCTCACCGCTACTTAAGCTTACACTTAACGGTGATAGCAAGGCGGTTAAAAATTATGCCATTTCTTTAGATAAAGATTTCAGCAAAGCGAGTCTCATGGCTTATTCAGATAATCCGACTTTTGTTTTACCGGCTGTTAATGGGACTTATAATCTTTATCTCAAATATTATTCCATCTCCGGACAGGATTCAGAAGTTTTAAGCCAAGTAATAACTTTAGTTGGTCAAAAAGAGAATTCGACCATTAAAACTGGTGCTGCTGTTAGCCAGTCTCCAGCCAAATATATATTTAAGCGTGTTCTAAAACTAAACGACCGAGGTGAAGATGTTAGGCAATTGCAGATCTTTCTTAATAAGAATGGTTTTATAGTTTCCAGCAAAGGGGCTGGCGCTAAAGGCAAAGAAACTAATTTTTTTGGACCAGCTACTAAGAAAGCCTTAATAAATTTTCAGAAAAAATATAAATTAAAGCCCTATACCGGAACTGTCGACTCAGCCACTTTAAAGTTTATATCTTCAAAACCATGAGCGCATACAAACACACTCAAATTGGTTACCTGATAATAGTGGTTACTCTTTTTGTGCTGGCGTTTTTTGCCTGGGTTTATATTATGAGCTCAGCCGAGCCGGTCTCGGCCGACTCTGGCCCAAATTTTGCCGTTACTGTCATAATGGCATTAATTCTTTTTATCCTGGCATCATTTGTAACACTAACCGTGTTCATTGATAAAAACTATCTTCGAATTAAATTTGGCTATGGAATTTTCGCCAGGAGGTTTCCTCTCAATCAGATAACTTCAGTCCAGTCAGTAAAGAATCGCTGGTATTATGGATGGGGAGTGAAAGTCTGGTTCTGGCCGTATATGTGGATTTACAATGTTTCCGGCTGGAGCGCGGTGGAAATAATTATGAAAAATGGAAAAATTTATCGTATCGGGACGGACACTCCCAGTGAACTAGAAGCGGCAATCAAACAATCTATAAATAACTAAGTCCCTAGCAGTTTTTAAATAACCCTAATTTAAGGGTTATTTTTTATAAAAAGAGTATGATTATTTAATCATACTCTTGTTTTAGCTAAACACGAATTTCTTTTTTTCTCCAATAGTAACCGGCATCATCATAACCACAATCAAGGGCGCGAGCAATTGCATAACTTTTTGAAACAGGTTTTTCTGAAATAATTTCCAACGCTTTCTTCAAAATCAACGCCTGTCTTTTAAATGGCATCTTTTTTAAAAGAATTAAAAGACGCTTTTCGTCATACACCCATCTTCCAAGAAAATCTTTCTCTGGGAGAGGCAATTCCTTTCTATTTAACTTCCTCATTTTAAAATTTTTTTTGTTTAATGTTCGATTATCTATGGTTAAAGAATTACATTTTACGTTTGTTTTGTCAATACTGCTCGTTTGGTTTAGTAAGTAAGCGCGGTATTATCTATTTTATGCCCCTTTGTAAATTAAAACAGCTCTAATATTAGCGTTGTTATTTTAGAGCGTCGAGTGGTATAATCAGTTATATAAGACATCAATTATAAATATATGATTAAAGGAAATTTTTTGGGCGCCGCCATTGTTGCCATAATTTATACGGTTTATATCTTAGCTAATCCTGGCGCGGTACATTCAAAAACGTTATTCGTGTTCGCATTGGTAGTTCTTAACGCTTTGACTATTGTGCTGCTGCATTTTGCCTTTAAATAAGAATTTTAAAAAACACTATCTATTAATTAAAAAGATTCAAAATGATATGCTATAATTTAGGTGTATGAAAAAAATTTCTATTTATATGGCGGGCAGCGTCAGAAAGGATGCGGGGGATGATAACCACATTTTTGCTTCTAGTGATATTAAAGAAGAACTTATTAAAGCTATTGATAATTTTGAGGTGGTAATTTTTGATCCCAACGAGAGTAAGATTTTTGGTAACGGAAAAAGCAATCGATTCGGCAAGGACTGTCTGCAAGTAACTTCCAGTAATTTTTTAGTCATTGATTTGAGAGAAAAAAGAGGTTTAGGAGTGGGGGCGGAAATGATGCTCGCTAAAGAAAAAGGCATTCCGGTAATTTCAGTCTGTCCAGTTGGTAGTCATTATAAAAGAAGGATGGTTTTTCACAGTGGAGTTGAAAATCCGAATTGGGTTCACCCTTTTGTGGGCTCACTAAGCGATGTCATCGTTGAAAACTTTAGCCAGGCCGGCCAATGGATAAAGGCATTTATCCAGAGTCCAACTAAAGTAAAAACTGGCCTAATTGTTGAGGAGTCAATTAAAGATTATTTGGATAACGTTTTGGATAATGATTTAGATTTTAAAAAAAAGTATTTAGATTCACTGGTGGATAAAATATAATCAATATGAAAAAAACAGTCTTATGGTTAATTGCTATTCTAGTTTTAATCGGGGTAATTTATTTGTTTATTAGTAATCCTAAAAATAATAAATCTAATTCAACCGCGACCTCTTTGGAACCAGTCTTAACCGGTGGAGTAATAAATGGCAATGAAATTATGCTCTGCGTGCCGCGCCGGGTAGTTGACGGAAAGTGCCTCATTGGCCTTAAGGAAACAGCTACTGGCAATAATTATGCCTTGCTTGATTCTAGCGGAAAACCGGTTGATCCAAATAATTATATAACCGGCCAAAAAATTTATATCTACGGAAATATAGCCACCGAGGCTTCACTGCAGAAAGATTATAATATTGTCGGCGTGGTTGAGCTTAAGTAAAATTTATAAAAAACTGGTAAATAATTTAGTAAATAAATTAAATCAGTTATTTTGACAGTCAAGGAAATAAGAGTTATCATGGTTAATGACTTTTTAAAAAATAATTATAAAAGTATGAATAAAAAAATTAAAAATTCAGTCCTTAGTTCTTTCTTGCTGTTAGCCTTTATTGTGTCCGGTTTTAGTTTTGCGGCCACTAGCCAAGCGGCCACTAGCCAAGCGGCAGCCAACGCTTCTCGCGCTTATAATCTATATTTAGGCGCTTTAAAATCTAAAAAGAAAGTTAAGAAAACCACCGTTAAGAAGGCAACAGCTAAAAAGAAGGTAGCTAAAAAGACAACGGCGGTTAAAAAGGTTACTAAAAAGACAACGACTGCCAAGAAAAAAACCAGTTAGAAATTATTGATAAACTAAAATAGCCTATAAATATTCACTGTACTAAAAAAAGTGGACACGAAAGTGTCTGCTTTTTGTGGGTTGACTAAAACATTGGTGTGTATTAGGCTGAACTTACAGTCAAATTAGTTCCTAAACAAAAAAGAATAGTCATGAAAAAAATTCTAATCTTATTGGTTTTTGTCTTATTTTCTGGACTTATCACTGCTCAACCAGAATTTGTTAGGCAGGTGCATCGTAATTTTTACCAAAAGAATCACACGGCTTACGCAGATATGTGGGCTTGGGGTCAAGGAGTAAAATTAGATGGCACAAAATTCGTGTGGATTGCCTCTACTAACACCGACGCCTTGATGCAATTTACTTGCAGTGAACTTTTAAGCAAAGGCGAGATGGCGGCTATAATCAGCCATAAAGATTTTTTAAAAAGAAACTATGAGGCTTACAATGTAGCCAAAGAACGGAAAAGTTGTATCGCGACCAGCAATGACTGGTCATTCGTTCAGAACCAGGAGACGGCTAATTTTATCAATAAACCTTACGGCGAATTCAAGCCCAATAAAAAAGGCATCGTCGGTTATTACGTAAGAGTGCTTTTAAAAACCGGGGCCTTTAAAAGCTTAGAAATTCAAGGCTATCTCTAACCGGGGAAAAGTTAAAGGCCCGTCGATGCAATATCACGGGTCTTTTTTAATTGTTATTTGACTTTTTTAAAGAGACAAGATATTATCAATATACCCCTAGGGGGTATATTAAAATAATTAATTTTATTTATGAACATAACTTATTTGAAATCAGTTGACGAGTTTGAGAAATTAAAAAGCACTTATAATTTTTTAGTGCTAGATTTTTATTCCGAAGACTGCCCGCCTTGTGAAAAATTAGCGCCGCTCTATGAAAAAATGGCCCAGTCTTTTTCGGAGCTTAAGTTTGTAAAAATATTCCGCCAGGAACATCGGGCTTTAGCGGAATCTTTAGGAGTAAGTGGCTCGCCGACGGTTTTATTTTTTAAAGATGGGGTTGTCTTGGAAAAGCGCCTCTCTGGTTATATCGAAGAAGCAGAGCTTACCGCTGTTTTAGAAAGTATGACGGGAACAAAAGGAGTTAATAATAATGAAGTGAAGGATAAGGTCAACCTTTACGATTTGTGTATTATTGGTAATGGCCCGGCCGGACTGACGGCCGCCGTTTATGGCACCCGCTATAAAATAAATCAGGTTTTGATTGGTGATTTACCGGGTGGACTCATGACTTCCTCACACAAGATTTGTAATTTTCCTTCCGAGTTAGAAATTTCTGGATCGGATTTGACCAAAAAAATGTGGGATCAAGTAACGGCCCTTGAAGTACCGCAAAAATTTGCCAGAGTTAATTCGATTAAGCAAGACGGTGAATTATACAATTTAATTTTATCTGACGGTGGAAACATTAAAACTAAAGCGGTGTTATTGGCGACCGGCACTAAGCATCGCCATTTAAATTTACCAAATGAACAGGCTTTGACCGGCCGCGGCGTTTCTTATTGTGCCACTTGTGATGCAATGTTTTTTACCGATAAAACGGTAGCGGTCATTGGCGGCAGCGATAGCGCTAATACCGCCGCTTTGCATTTAGCACAAATTGCTAAAAAAGTTTATCAAGTTTATCGCGGTGATAAATTGCGTGGCGAGGTGGTTTGGATTGATCAGATTAAAGCTAATCCTAAAATTGAAGTTATTTATGGCGCTAAAGTTTTCGAAATAATTGGCGATAAGAAAGTTACCGGTTTGAAGTTAAGCCAGAATGGCAGCGGTGAAAAGGAAATTGAAGTTGATGGTGTTTTTGTGGAAATTGGTTCGGAACCGGAGACCACTTTAATTAAAGAGTTATCTTTAGAAACGGCGGCGGGTAATTTTGTGATTACTAAAGATGACCAATCTACTAGCCAAGCTGGCGTCTGGGCCGCCGGCGACATCACCACTAACTCTAATTATTTTCAGCAGATAATTACGGCCTGTGCCGAAGGGGCCATCGCTATTGATAGCATTTTTAAATATTTGCAGGCTAAAAATAATTAAGGGTAAATTTTTAACTAGCAGCTATTATTTTTTTGGCTAAAACATTGACATTTATAAAAATATGTGATATATTTTATAGTTAGTCTCATTTTTGGGATTAACTATTTTTTTGAGCTTTAACTAGCTAAAATATTAATGTTCTTTGTAAATTTAATAAATTTATCTCATGAAAACTAAGAAAATCGTTGTTTTGGGCGGCCGGACTATTTATTGTTACGAGACCGCATCCCTCGACGTTGATCCGCAATGTGGATTTTCAGAACTGTGTCCGCAGGAGCTACCGGTTCCCGGAGCCTTGGAAATTGTTAAAGAATTGAACCATCAGGCGGCAAGGGCTGGACTTAGAATTGCTTCTAAAGACGCCCATCCTTACGATGCTCCTTGGGTGGCGACGGCCACTAAACCGCAGCTGACTAAAATTTCTGGATTTAAGGATTTAGATCTTCATTGGAATCGTCACTGTGTTCCCGGAACTAAGGGTTTTGAATTCTTGCCCGGACTGGACTCAGAGGCTTACGCCTTTGTAGCTTACAAAGGAATTGAACCGAGTAAGCATCCTTACGGCGCCTGTTATCACGATTTGGCTAATACCGAATCAACCGGACTGATTGAATTTTTAATGATGAATCAGATCAAAAATGTGATTGTCGGCGGTTTGGCAACCAGCTTCTGCGTTAAAAATACCGTGGTACAATTATGCGCTTCCGGATATTTTCGGGTCTTTGTGAATCTGGCTGCTTGCCGGGACATTACCGGTGTTAATACCGATGAGGCTATAACTGAAATGGAATCGGCCGGCGCGATTATTGTTCAAAACTTAAAAGGTAAAAAATGATGAAAATTCAGGATGAAGCAATTATCCAGTCACTACTGGATATTGATTTCTACAAATTCACGATGGGGCAACTGATTTTTAAGAAGCATAAAGATGTCCCGGTGCGTTTTAAATTAACTAACCGCACCAGCTCGGTGTCTTTGTCAAAAATGATTCCCCTGGAGCAACTTAAAGAGCAACTGGATCATGTTCGGACGCTACGCTTTAATAACAGTGAACTTCATTATTTGCGCGGTACCAATGAATATCAGGAACGAATGTTTCAGGAAGATTATTTGCAGTTTTTAAAAAACATGCAAGTTCCGCAATATCAGTTGGAGTATAACGGTGATGATTTAATTTTGGAGCTTTTAGGTTCTTGGTCAGAAACGACTTATTGGGAGACCATCTGCCTGTCAATTATCAACGAACTCTATTATCGCAATTTGATGCTACAAAAAAGCCGATTGGCGCAGGATGCAATTTTTGCTACCGGTGTCAAAAATCTTTTGGATAAAGTTAAAGTTTTACGTAAATGTCCGGGTTTAACCTTTACTGATTTTGGAACGCGGCGGCGTTTTAGTCGGCCGTGGCAAAAGTATGTTGTCGAAATGATGATGGCCGAATTACCGCAGCAGCTCAAAGGCACTTCAAACACCAAATTGGCGATGGATCTGGGACTCATGCCTACTGGCACGGCGGCGCACGAAATGGATATGGGCTATAGCGGAATCTATCATAGTAGCGATGAAGAAATTTATGGCTCGCATAAAAGATTTTTGCATGATTGGCGCGAGATGTATGGTTGGGGCTTATCAATCGATTTAACTGATACTTATGGTAGCAATTTCTTTTTTAAAGAATTTACTCATGAGGAGGCAGTTTTTGATAAAGGTTTGCGCCAAGATTCTGGTGAGCCAATTGAATTCGGTTTAAAGGCCTTAGAATTTTACATCAAAGAAGGTATTAATCCGAAAGAAAAAATGCTGATTTTCAGTGATGGTTTATGGGCCGAGAAGATGATTGATATTTACCGCTACTTTCACAAAGATATCATGACGACCTTTGGCTGGGGCACGGACTTAACTAATGATTTGTGTTTAAAACCCCTATCTTTAGTAATTAAGCTCGTCGAGGCCAACGGCCATGGCACCGTTAAATTATCGGACAATCTGAGTAAAGCTATTGGCCGGCCAGAAGATGTCGAAAGATTTAAAAGGATTTTTGGTTATAAAAATAATTTTTCTGAAACCTGTAAATACTAAAGAAGATGATTACGAAACAACTATTTTTATTCGGACGCAATGGCGAAATCAAACATCTAATTGAGCCACCTTTTAGGAGACCCGTAATTGAACTGGATGCAGATTTGTTTGAAGAAGAGGCTCTGGTTATTAATCCAGATTTGCCTCCCTTTGAACAGTTAAAAAATTATCTGCAGCCGATTTATCAGGCTTGGGGTCGCTTCGGTTATTTGGGAGACATTATTGCCTTCAAAGTAATTTGTTTAGGAGGCGTTGATTACTGCTCCTTAAGTTATATCGGCCGCTTATCCGTTATTAAAGCTAATTTAGCGGTTGATTTGATGATGCTGGTTCGAACTAAAACGAGCAATTACTTTATTGGCATTAAGCGCAAAAATAATCCTGGCCAAGGAAAACTGGCTTTTCCTGGAGGATTTATTGATGTTAACGGTTATCATCTGGATACGCCGCTGCAAACCATTATTCACGAAGCGGAGGAGGAAATCGGCTTAAAGATTAAAGTTATTAATCAGGCCGATCTGGATAAATATGAACCCGCTAAAACGCTGGTGAAAATTGATTTTGATGGTGAAGAATTAGACGGCGAATTAATTCCGCTGGGTATTATTCCGACCGGTGATGATGAATGCCTGCCAACAACAGGCTTAAAAAGAGTTTATCATTCAACTGCCTTTGCTCTGCTGCTCGACGCTTTGGATACCGATTTGGATGAAGCCGGGATTAATAACTGGCTGATAGCGGGCGACGATGCTTCGGATTTGGTGGTGGTTTGCCTCAATGATAAACCAAAACTGGAATTTGGCATCAGTCATCATCAAAAAATGTATGATGATTTGCTGGAAACTTTCAGTGAAGCGGAAAACAATTTTCTGTAGATAAATTTATTAAAAACCCGGGCAATGACTGAGACAAATTAGTCATTGCCCCTTTTCTAGAAATACTTATTTTTACTGATAAGGATTTCTAAAGAAGACTTTGTAGTTTAACAACTTAAAAATAAATATAAAATGAAAAAGAGAAGAAAAGTTTTGTTTGCTGGTCCGAGTCATGAAATTCTGGCTAAAGATCTCTCGCTTATGAACTCAGAAATTGTTCTGGGGCAAATTAATTGGGGTAAATTTGATGACGGTTTTCCTAACCTCAAAGTCTTGAATGCTTTTGAGTTAAATGACGCCGATGTTATTTTTTTAGCAGATTTTTGCAATACTGAAGAAATTTTTCGACAGTTGGCGGTACTCTATTCACTGGCAGCGCACAGCATTAATTCGCTCAAAGTATTTTTACCTTTTTTCTCAACCGGCACGATGGATCGGATTATGGAGGAGGGGCAGGTGGTAACGGCTAAAACTTTAGCTCGCATGCTCTCGATTATTCCGCCGGCGGCTCATCCCGCCCAGATTATCATTTTTGACATTCACGCCTTGCAGGAACAATTTTATTTTTCCGATCAAGTGCGGATTCGTCACATTAGCGCGATTAATCTGTTGTTACACCAGCTTAAGCTTGAAGGTAAAACCAAAGATTCTTTTGCAGTCGCTTTTCCTGATGAGGGCGCTTATAAAAGGTTTGGTCCGTATTTTAAAGAGTATGATCAAATCGTTTGTGAGAAAAGACGCGAAATTGGCGGCGGTCGTTTTATTACCATCAAAGAAGGCATAGTTAAAGGCAAAGAAATTTTGATTGTGGATGATATTATTTTATCTGGCAACACTTTGTTAGAATGCGCCAAATTATTAGTTAAAGAGGGAGCCACATTTATCAGTACCTATGCAACTCATGGCGTTTTCCCCAAAAAGAATTGGAACAGTTTTTTTGATTCAGGCATCAATTTGTATTTGTCTGATTCTTGTCCAAAAACGGTTAATGACATTACGACTCACGTGGCTTATTGCCCGGCACCAGGAACTTTTAAATTAATTTCTCTGGCCCCGGCAATTATGAAGGAAATAAACAGTATTCAGTAAAATAAAAAAAGAAGATGAAAAACTTAAAAGGACTGAAAGTGTCGCTGGATCAAATGCCCGTTATTCCGGGCCGTCCGGATCTTAATGCGGAATATATCTTAAGAAGTATTAACCGAGCGGTCAAAAATAAAATTGATATTTTAGTCTTGCCAGAGCTGGCTGTTTCGGGCTATTTGATTAGCGATTTGTTCGAGGATGAAAGTTTCGTGCGTGAAGTTGACCGTTGCAATGACATTATCATCAAAGCGGTTCCGGAAAATTTAATTGTTATTTTTGGCACGCTGGCTTCTAGCAGCCATTATAAAAATGAAGACGGCCGGATGCGCAAATCTAATTGTGCGGTCGTGGCTGGCAATGGTTTAGCACAGTATTTTATTACTAAAACCTTGCAGCCTAATTATTCAATTTTTGATGATGATCGCCATTTCTATGGGACTCGCAAGCTGGCTGAATCTTCTGGCTTTGATGCCGCCGATTATTTAAAACCGCTTAGAATTAAAACTCGAATTGGTTCATTCTCAATCGGAGTTATTTTATGCGAAGATATGTGGCATGAAAACTATCCTTGTAATCCGACAGAAATTTTAGTTGATAAGGGGGCGGAATTAATTTTTAATTTATCCGCTTCGCCCTGGAGCTGGCATAAGAATCGTAAACGCCATCAAATTGTTCGAGCCTTGCTTAAGAAATCACCGGTGCCCTTTATTTATGTTAATAATACGGGTATGCAAAATAATGGTAAGAATATTATCGTCTTTGATGGTAGTTCAACGGTTTATGATGGTTACGGCCAAATTATGTTGGCCGTACCGCCGTATTACGAAGGTGCTTATGACTTTACTTTCGCTAAACCGACCAGTGATTTGGTTTTGCCAAGCGATTTACCGCTTCTTAGTTTAGCGGAACAGATTAGGCGTGATGCCGATGAACTTTACGTCGGCTGGGAATATGGCGTTAGACAGGCTTTTAATCTGTTGCCGCCTTCAGCTCGTAAGGCGGTGATTGGTTTAAGTGGCGGAATTGATTCCGCTGTCGATGCCGTTCTGATGGCTCAAATTTTGGGGCCGGAAAATGTTTACGCGATTAATATGCCGTCGCAATACAATAGTGAAACGACTAAAAATTTAGCCAAACAATTGGCGGATAATTTAGGCGTTCATTACGAAGTGCGGCCGATTACTAAAATTGTCGGCGCTATCTGTGAGGCGACTGGTACGAAAGTTGACAGCTTAAGTTATGAAAATGTCCAAGCTCGGGCGCGTCAAGAAATTCTAGCGGCGCGCTGTCAGGATTTGGGGGCTGTTTTTATCTGCAATTCGAATAAGATTGAAATGGCTTTTGGTTATGGCACTTTGTATGGAGACATTGCTGGTTTTATCGCTCCTCTAGGCGACTTGTTGAAATACGAAGTTTATCAAATGGCTGATTATCTTAATCGGGTCGTTTATCAAAGAGAAGTGATTCCCCAGGAATGCTTTAAATTGGCACCTTCGGCTGAACTTAAAAATAAGCAGAAAGACCCGTTTCATTACGGAAATTTGGAACGTCGCGGTTATCATGATGAACTGGTGCGGGCTTTTATCGAGTTCCGTCTTAATCCCGAGTGGGTTTTGGAAAAATATTTAAACCAAACTTTGGAACAAGAATTCGGACTGGAACCAGGTACTTTAAAGAAGTTATTTAAGACCGCGACTGACTTTACAGCTGATTTGGAGTTAAATTACCGGCGTCTTATGAATTCTTATTTTAAAAGAATCCAGTGTCCGCCGATTAATAAATTGTCGCGCCGATCTTTCGGTTATGACTTGCGCGAATCACTGCTGTCACCGTTCTTTACAAGCCGTTATTTGAACTTGAAAAAATAACTTGAAAATGAAAAATCAGGGACCCGATAAGCAAATTTATCGGGTCTTTTTTTGTTGACAAAAACAATTATATATTGTAGTGTTAAGGGTTAAAATAGTCCTTTAAAATATAAACCAAAAAATAAAAAAATGAGTAATCAGATTATTTCCCCCGCTATTGAGTCGCTATTCTTTGCTCAAGACGATTTTATTTGGCCTCGTGAAGTCAGAAATAATTTAGAACTTAGACGCCAGACCAAGGCGCGATCGCTATTATGCAAAAATCTGGACTACCTTTTTAAATGGCTAGCGATTTTTAATTTCAGTTTGGAGCGGACTTTAAATAACCACCAGATTGATTTAGATAAGATAACGGCTATTTATCAGGGTCTGTCCGATTTTTTCGAATCGGATTTTTTCAACCGGCGTTTAATTTTATATTTGCCGTTTGAACTGATTCCGGAAGCCGATCTGGAAGTTAAATCAGAAAAGTTAATCCAGGTTCTTAACAATTTTCGAAAAGTTTATTTAGAAAACTGGCGGGAACTTTTAAAGATGCATGACCCAAGAGCCAATTTTTTAGATGGCGACATTTTGGAACCGGAGCTTAGTTTAAGCGCCCCGGAAATGGTTAGTAAGGCAGCTCATCTAATCCCGCTTTTGATGCAGAAAAAATTAATCTCTTTTCCTGAAGTGGTTTCTTTAATTGAAAACAGTTCGGATGAGATTCTAATTAACAGTATCTTGGATACTTTTTCGGTGATGCTTGATTTAGGCTTGCCGGTTGATTTTGATCTACTGGTAAATTCTAAAAATTATTGGCTGCGCAATATGGCGGTTATAATTTCTGACCAGCCGCCAGTAATCAGTCATTTAGAAGCCAAATTTTCAACCATTAGAGATGAAGGAGGTTTGGAATTATTGTTATCAAAGTTTCAGCAGGAAATAAATCAAGTTGAGTCCGGATGCCAGGCTGATTTTGCCAGTTTTCCGGCGCGGCTTATTTGGGAACAAAAAAAACAAACTAGAAAAGTTCTGGAAAAATATGCATTTTTAATTTCTGGTTCGCTAATGGCGGGCAGCTTGTCGGCCCGATGCTTTAAAAATTATTTTTGTCTGGCTTCCAATTCCAATTCCGTCTCCAAACTACTGGTTATTTACAGTCTGAAAATAATGATTGAAAAAATCGCGGCGGCGAATTTATCTAGAGCGAGACGTGATAGTCTGGGCTTTAAAGATTGGCTTCAGGAAATTAATCAAGAAGCCGATTCGGCCACTGGCGAAGCGCTGCAAAGTATTTTGTTGCGCTGGTTTAATGCCGGAATTATTGATCAAAGCTATTTAAATTATTTTGATTTAAAACCGGTAAAATTGGATGCTTTTTTTTCGGCTAGTAAAGTTGGTTTAGATGGGGCCTTGGATCATTTGTTCCAAGTGATATCTCAGATTAAGCAAGAGACGGCCTTAGCGAATATTTTGTATCCGGTCTTTATCATCCATGGCTCGAGAATTAAAGGGCACGCTTTAAATGGCGCCGATCTTGATTTAGCGGTATTTGTGAAACCGGGCGTTACCTTTGATAATTACGATTACATCAAAGAGGCTTTAGCTGGTTTACTTAAACACGAGAAATTAAAAGGTCCGGTGCTTCAATTCTGGCTGCATGAAGAAAATCATCAATTACAGATTAGTGATTTTGAGGCCCAAGATAAATTGGTGGCCAATTCTTACTTTGTCCATGTTTTATTCGGCGGCGCTTGGCTGGGAGAGAAACGGATAATTAAACGTTTGTATAACGAAGTTTTAACCGGTTATCTGACGGAAACTTCGGAACTAAAACGAAATATTTATCTTAAAGAACTGGAGCGCACGACGATTCAATATCGTCTGATGCATAAAGCTTATGCCAATTTTTATCCGGAACGCAGCCGGGTAAACACGGATCATGCTAAGGACATTGATGCGCTTAGTTCTTTTTACGACAGTGGCTATCGGGAATTAGCGGCTAAATTATTTATTAAAAAAATCTTCCTGCCGAGAATATCGGTCTAAGAATATTAAAAAACCGGGCTTTTGTAAGTCCGGTTTTTAATTGGTCAGGAAACCCCGCATGGAGGTCAAAGTAGTAAGATAATTACATCGTAAGCTTCGGGACTTTGACCGGCGTGCGGGGATGAATGACTCCTTACTTAACACGTCGCAAGCGACGTG
>TBL_comb47_HYPODRAFT_10003697_pt1 | contig 17980 bp, 18 predicted proteins | sample TroBogypolimnion_40_FD_10682 | JGI IMG/M metagenome (IMG submission 10682)
AGGCGTGGAAATTGAAAATTCGGCTGCGATTGCGAAAGAGATCGCGAAATCTGGCGTAGCGCGAACTAAAAAAATACGCGCAACGTCATCATGCGGGTCAAAGTGATTTGATCCGCGTTTCCCTAGGACAAACCCTGAGAGCACCACCCTCTCGAGAATCGATACCGGTAAAGGGAATGTAAAGATATGTGTTTTGTTCAGCATCAACGCCTTAGGAGGGTGTAGTGAAAAATTTGGATCTATCAAGCAAGAGTCGGCCATCGCCGCATTGGATGAAGTTCGCTGCGGCGAGTCTGCTGGCAGTTGCCTTGGCAGGCTGCGGCGGTGGTGACGGGGCTGCTGGCCCTGCGGGCGCCACGGGCGCCACGGGCGCCGTAGGCACCACTGGTGCAAGCGGAAAAAATGCGGTTCTAACGGTGAACGTTGCATCCTTGACCACTGACCAATGGGCCAATGCCCAATTCAGCGGTCAAATCTCCAGCGTGGACATGAGCAAGGGCACACCTGTCGTCAACTTCAACGTGAAAGACGCAAACGGGACTGCCGTCGTCGGCCTGGCCAGCTTCACCATGAAGAGCGCTACGGACACTTACGCAAAATATCCAGTGACCCAGTTCATTCTGGCCAAACTTATCCCGGCGAGCAACGGAGCGCCGAGCCGCTGGGTCAACTACCAAGTAACGACAGTGCCGAGCGTCAGCGCGCCCACCGTCACAGCCTCGACGCCCTCGACCGATAACCAAGGTACTCTGGTTGACAACGGCGATGGCAGCTACCAATACACTTTCTACCGCGACATCACCAAGGCGAAAAGTATCGTTGCAGGCCTGACGCTAACGGCGCCAAAAGTGGCGGCTGATCTTGATGATCTGACCTATGACCCAACCCTGACGCACCGCCTTGCAATCATCGTCGGCGGCGCTGCCCGTGGCACTGGCACTGCAGCAACGCACGACCAGAACACGCCCAACGGCGCTGATGGTGCACCGACCGTCGCCATGAAGAAGGGTCTCAACCTCTTCTATGACTTCATTCCGGCAACAGGCAAGACCGTAACTGCGACCGACGCGCAGCGCGAAGTCGTCAATATTGCGGCCTGCTTCGAATGCCACTCCCGCTTTGAATTTCACTCCGGCGCGCGTCAGGACACCAAGTTGTGCGTGACTTGCCATACGGATCAACGCAAGTTCGGCACGGCAGAAGCAACGACCACTGCCACTGGCTACTCGGGTACCACCAGTAGGATCAATGGCTTCGCGGTCGGCAACCTGCCCAACTTCCTGCACAAACTGCATATGGGCGAAGAATTGAGCAAGACCGGCTATAGCTACGGCGGCATTGCATTCAATGATGTCACCTACCCACAAGACCTGCGCAACTGCGTCAAGTGCCATGATGGTGCCAAGACTGCGCAAGGTGACAACTGGAAGAACGTACCTAACCGCATGGCTTGCGGTGCCTGCCACGATGGCATCAACTTCGCCACTGGTGGCGGCACGACCCTAGACAACTCTTACGCCGGTCACGTCGGCGGCGCCAAGTCCGACGACACGCTCTGTGCTACGTGCCATGATGCAGCTTCAATTGCCACGGTTTACCACCTCGCCGTGTTGCCGCCGAACTCCAACAATATCTACACGAATCCGGCTACAGGTAACACCAATACCAACGCATCTTACGTCGCATCGGTGAAGAGTAACCTGCCGGCAGGTGCGAGCCAAGTAACTTGGGATCTGAAGAGCGTGACGCTGAACGCCAGCGCACAACCAGTCTTTACATTCCGCTTCCTTAAGGATGGCACGCCAGTGGTCTTCAACACTTACCCGGCGAAAACCGAGTTGATGGATAATTTCGTCGGTGGTCCGAGCGCCTACTTGGCGTTTGCAGTTCCGCAGGATGGCATTACCGCGCCAGCAGACTGGAACGCAACTGTCAATGGCTATGTCAAGAACATCTGGAACGGAACGGCCACCGGAACCGGAGCCGGTACCTTTGCAGGTCCTGACGCCAGCGGTTACTACGCGCTCACCTTAACTGGCGTGAAGATTCCGACTACTGCCAAGATGATGATCGGCGGCATTGGCTACACCTATTCGCTGACAGCGACGCAACCCTTGACCCAGACGAACGTGGCAGGTTATACCTACAACGCAAACAAGACCGGTGGGTTGAGTGTTCCAGCACCGAACGTGACGAAACTCGTCACCGGCACGCTGCCAGCCGGCTTTACCACTGCAACCGCACGCCGCGCCATCGTTGAGAGTGCCCGTTGCAACTCGTGCCACCAGGCGCTGGGTGTCTTCACCGCCAGCACCTTCCACGCCGGACAACGCAACGACGCGGCAACCTGCACCTTCTGCCATAACGTCAACCGTGTCAACAGCGGCTGGGGTGTGAACATCAAGGAAGCAGTGCACTCGATCCACGCTTCGGGTAAACGTGTCAACAAGTTCTCGTGGGAAGCATCCGCAGGAGACAAGTACTGGGAAGTCACCTACCCGGGCGTGCTCAACAACTGCGAGCAATGCCACGTGCCAGGCTCGTATGACTTCAGCAACGCGACCAATGCCGCTGCGGTATCGAACCTGCTGTGGACATACGTTGCCACGGGTACAGTGCCGAACCCTGTGAATGTGGTTGTGACAGGCAACGAGGCAATTCCGGGAACCTACTGGTCACCGTTCGTCACGGCTGGCGCTGCCTACGGCACGGGCTACACCACCAACTTCGCTACTGCCAGCTTGACACCTTATGTTGATGCGGCTGGTACGACGCTGGTGAGCTCGCCGATTGCCTCAGCTTGCTTTGCCTGCCATGACACCACCACGGCCAAGTCGCACATGGTGAGCAACGGCGGCCAGTTGTACGTTGCACGTAGCACGGTGACACCAGCCGCCAGCGGCGAAGCCTGCCTGGTTTGCCACGGCACCGGCAAGGTTGCCGACATCAAGGTCGTTCACCAATAAGCGGCAACGGGCTGCACTAACCAGAAACCCCGGAGGCTGCGAAGCCTTCGGGGTTTTTTCGGTTTTCCAATACACTCACCCTCATCAAGACATCTCAGGAAAGTTACTCATGAATTTCAGCATTGCCAAGTCCACATTGATCGCCCTCACCCTGCTGCTGTCTGCAAGCTGGACCAACGCCGCTGACAGCAAGGCTACAACGCCGCAGCCGGCTGCCAGCAAAGCAGCAGCCAGTTCAAAGAGCGCCAAGCCGGATGCCGCTGCCAAACGCAAGGCCGCGGCAAAGATTAAATTGGTCGACATCAACAGTGCCAGCAAGGACGAGTTGAAGAAGCTCCCCGGCGTCAAGGATGCCGAGGCCGACAAGATCATTGCGGGTCGCCCTTATGGCAGCAAGGCGTGGTTGGTCACGCACCACGTCATTGAAGCTGGCGTTTATGAAGGTCTGAAGGGCCTGGTCATTGCCAAGCAGCCGAACAAGGATGCTGCCCAGAACGCGGCCCTTTACCAAAAGAAGAAATAACGCGCATTGAATTGTCTGGATGTTGATTTGTATCAATAGGGGTTTCCCCGTCAGTGACGTCGAGCGTCTCAACTACGGTGCAACAACAGCCTTCGCAATGAAGAATCTCAGATAAAATCCGGTCGCGAGAAGCGGTAGGCTGCAACACATGCTTACCGTTTTCCTGCGCTGATCCCATCGCCACGCGCTTTGTCTGTCAGCCGTAGTTATTTCCGTCGCGTTAAGTTAACTCAATCAACCTAAACTGAAGGACGATCTCATGAAACGTATTCTCTTAGCCACGCTTGCCGCTGTCGCCACCATCGCCATCACTTCACCCGCGTTTGCCGATGAGGCGCTCGCCAAGGAAAAGAAGTGCGGCACTTGCCACGCAGTTGACAAGACCAAAGTCGGCCCCAGCTACAAGAACATTGCTGCCAAATATGCCGGCCAAGCCGGTGCTGCCGACAAACTGGCTGGCGTCATCGCCAAGGGCGGTTCCGGCTCGTTTGGTTCGACCCCCATGCCCCCGACGGCTGGCATCAGCGATGCTGACGCCAAGAAACTGGCTGCCTGGATCCTGGCCACCAAATAAGTCAAATTCGGGGCCTGGCGTCATCGGATGCACCCTGAAACACAGCAAAGAAGGCTCGCATATGCGGGCCTTTTTTTGTCCTCCGCAGCCGCCCGTTTAGCATCAATATCGGCTCAACAGCGCCCACGACGGATCGACATTTCAAGCCTTATCTGGGCATATAATATTCGTGAGTTTGGCGCTGCATCAGTCATGATGAAAGACAGTCAGTTGCAGCCGGCTGATGCGTTCATTGATCTACGAGATTCCCCATGAAAAAAGCAATTTTCGGCATTGTGGTTCTGTCCTTAGCCCTGTTTGGATGTGGCGAGAAGAAGGACGCTGTCGTCGTCCCGGCAAAAGGCGATGCAGCGGCCGGCAAGGTAATCGCAGAGAAGTCATGCAAGGCTTGTCATGGCGAAAATGGCGGCGGCGTGGCACCAGCAATTCCGCATTTAGCGGCGCAGCGCGAAGCCTATCTGCTCGCGTCCTTGAACGAATACAAGAACGGGAAACGTACACACGCGGCACTGCGTGACATCGCAACGCAGATGAGCGAGGCCGATTTGCGCAATGTTGCCGCCTACTTTTCCAGCCTGCCTCCGGTGGTGGCGAGCGCGACGCAGGATGTCAAGCACACCTCTCCCTACGAAACCGGCAAGGCGCTTGCAGCAAGCTGCGTCAAATGCCACGGTGAAGATGGCAACGCAAAGACACCAGGCACGCCAACCCTGGCTGGCCAACAGCCGCATTATCTGGTTGCCGCCATTCTCGAGTACCACCGCGACGACCGCAAGGCAACCACAATGAAATCGGTCACGCTCGATGACCGCCTAGACGTTGAAAAGCTGGCACTGTATTTCGCAGCACAGACACCGGTGCAGCGCGCTGCGCCAGCGAAGGGTGATCCGGTTGCCGGAGAAGCGCTCAGCGCCATGTGCGGTGGTTGCCACGGCGCGCGCGGAGTCAGCGTCGACTCCGCCACACCCAGCCTGGCTGGCCAGGATGCTCAATATCTGGGCAAGGCAACCCGGTCTTACCGGACAACACGGCAAAACTGGGGGATGCAACGCTACGTGGCCAATCTGGGCGAGAAGGACATCGACAACATCGTTGCCTTCTATGCTTCTCAGACACCAAAGGCCGGCGATCAAATTCCGAGTTCCATCCAGGAACTGGCAACCAAGTGCAACCATTGCCATGACCAACAGGACAACCCTGCCATGGCTGCGCCCAAGATGAATGGACAGGACAAGGATTACCTCGTCATGGCCCTGCGCGCCTACCGCGACGGCAAGCGCGAAAGCACAACCATGCACAACATGAGCTTCCCGTATAGCAACGCCATCGTTGAAGGCCTTGCATCCTGGTACGCAAGCCAACCAGCCAAGTGATCGAAACACAGGCCCCTCAATAGGGGCTTGTCAACCAGACCAACCCAACGCGCGCCAATGAGCGCGCGTTTTGTTTGGCCCCACGAACCGGCTACCTTGTCCTCACCGTTTGCGATGGGTGGCAGCCACACCAACCAAGGCCAAACATGTCACAAACACCACCCTCCTGCCCTCAGTGCTCGATGGAGAACACCTACCCCGATGGCATCAACTACATCTGCCCGGATTGCGGCCATGAGTGGCCCATAGCCGCAGCGCAGGAAGTCGACGACGATACCGCCGCCAGCGTCAATGACGCCAACGGTCAGGCGCTTGCTGATGGCGATGCCGTGGTGCTGATCAAGGACTTGAAGGTCAAAGGCTCATCGACCGTGCTCAAGATGGGCACTAAGGTAAAAAGCATCCGGCTCGTCGGCGGCGACCACGAGGTGGACTGCAAGATGGACGCCGGCAGCTTCATGCTCAAAGCCTGCTTCCTCAAGAAAGTCTGAGCCCCCTGGCAAGGCCTGTTAGCGTCTCTGGGCAGAGGTAGCACTGCGGCAAATACAGGGTATCAATGCGCTCAGATCGTCGGTGCCAGAGGCAGTGCTGCCGCTGTCTACAACGCTTCGAAACGGATGGCACTATGTCTTGGCTGTTTTCATCACCCGAGAAAGTAAAGTTGAAGCGAGGGCGCGCGGAGAGTGCTGCCACTTTTCGTTATAATTTGCGGCTCGGCGCTTTAGCTCAGTCGGTTAGAGCGATGGAATCATAATCCACAGGTCCGCGGTTCGAATCCGTGAAGCGCCACCAATAACGCCTTTACCGGCATTGAAAAGCCCGCTATTGATTAAATAGCGGGCTTTTTTTGTTTGGCAGCTTCGGAAATTAGTTTGGCGGCAACGTGTCCGAATGCCGTCGTCGCAGAATGCCCTGCGAATCAATCCGATGGGAATCTGATTCGTGTCGCACTCAGTGCGGTGAAGGCCGGAAAACTGGGCAGACTGGCGTGGCTTGGCGCACCCGCCCGCGCGCGGCGACGAATACTTGTCTCGCGATTGGGCTCCATCGACAGCGTTTCGGTTTCTGCTTGCTTTGCGATGCCTGCGGCCACATAAAGCAGGCGCAGCAGCATTGCCGCAGCGGCGACGCAGAAAAAAGTAAAGAATACAGCGATAAGTGCGGTGGTAATGCTCATACGATCAGATGTTAGACAGACTGCCACCTATGGTCTGTGCGGAACCGTACGGAAGAGGCCCGGCACGGCGGCCGGGCGCAAACACGCCCAGAACGGACGTCAGGGATTGCCGAGGTAGTCGCGCTTGCCGATCTCGACGCCGTTGTGGCGCAGGATGTTGTAGGCCGTGGTGACGTGAAAATAGATGTTCGGGATTGCGCTGCCGAGCAGGAACTGCATGCCCTTGTAGTGGGTCTCGGTCTCGCCGCGCCGGATGACGATGTCCTTGTCTTCGGTGCCGTCGATCTGCGCCGGACTCACGCTCTGGATGAAGGTCAGCGTCTTAGCGATGCGCGCCTTCAGTTCGGGCAAGGTCTTCTCGTTGTCCTCGTGCACCGGGTTCTCTATTCCGGCGAGTCGTGCCACTGCGCCCTTGGCCGTATCACAGGCGATCTGCACCTGCTTGGTAAACGGCAGCATGTCGGGGAACAGACGGTAGGTCGTGAGCGTGGCTGGGTCGATCTTCGTGGCATCGATATGCGCCTGTGCCTTGTCCAGGATGTTGGACAGGTTGCTCAGAATGTTGGCAAAGCGTGGCACGCTGGCCTGGTACATGGATAAAGACATGGAAGATTCTCACTCTCGTTGATACGGCACATGCACGCGCCGGCATCTTACCTGTTCGCTCAATCTCAGGCTTGGCGTATTCTTTGCACCAGCGCAGTCGTCGAATAGCCATCGACAAAGGGCAAGGCTAGTGCGCGTCCGCCATAGGACTCGACGACGTGCGTCTCGGCCAGCTTGCTCATGTCGTAGTCACCGCCCTTGACCAGAATATCGGGCCGGATTTCAGCGATCAGTTGCAGCGGCGTATCGTCATCAAACCAGGTCACCAGGCTGGTGCTCGCGAGCGCCGCCATGACGATGGCACGATCGGCTTCGTTGTTCAGGGGCCGGTCCGCGCCTTTGCCGAGCCTGCGGGCGGAGACGTCGGTGTTCAGTGCAACCAGCAAACTCGCGCCCAGCGCGCGCGCCTGGGCCAGGTACAGCACATGACCACGGTGCAGCACATCAAACACCCCGTTGGTGAACACGAGCGGCCGCGGCAGTCGCGCCACCCGGTCGGCCACGCTAGCGCGCGCGCATATCTTGTCCGACAGGGCGGTGATGGCGGGTACGTTGCTCATACCCTGCATGCTAGCAGGCCGCCTGCGCTTTCAGCCAAAGGTGCTGTGTTGCAGCTCCGGAGTCCGGCGCGGCTCCCACCAGGCCCGGATGGTGGCAAACACATTTCTGCATCCAGTGCAACGGTATTGGCCGGTCGGCAACAATGCACCATTGAGCGCACGACCGATCACGTGCTGATAGCTCGTGGCGCCGCATTCACGGCATTTGTAGATCGTCTTCGTCTTATATGTGGCCATGGTCGGCACACTGTAGTGCCGATCTTGGCACGTGGCACATCGAGACCGGTAAGCCAATGTAAAAGACGTGTCGAGCCGATACCCACAGCCTGCTGCGCAGGCGCTGCCGATCAACCGGGCTGGGTTTCCACGAAGCTGGTGCGCTGCATCAGCTTGTCATGCAGCTTTTGCAGATTGGGGTAGTCGCTGCGCCAGTTGATCTGGGCAAACCTGAAATCGATATAGCCGAGCGCGCAGCCGACGGCGATGTCGGCCAGAGTGAGGTGGATGCCGGCGCAGAAGGTCTTCTCACCCAGCCCCTTGCTCATAGCCTTCAGGGATGCATGCACCTTGCCCATCTGACGATCAATCCAGGCTTGGCTGCGCTCTGAGTCGCTGCGCCCGGGCCAAGTCGCTTCCAGGCGCGCCAGAATCAGCGCATCAAGCACGCCATCGGCCAGCGCCTCCCAGGTCTTGACCTCGGCGCGTTCGCGCCCGACCGGAGGAATCAGTTTGCCCACCGGTGACAAGGTGTCTAGGTATTCAACAATCACGCGCGAATCGAACAAGGCCTCGCCGCCTTCCATGACCAGGCACGGAACCTTGCCCAGAGGGTTGGTTTCCGTGATCGTCGCTTGCGCGCCCCACACGTCCTCCGTCACGAAGGCGTAGTCGAGCTTCTTCTCGACCATGACAACGCGCACTTTGCGCACATAGGGGCTGGTGTTGGATCCGAGTAATTTCATGGGCGCTCTGCTGTTGCGGGAACGGTCATTCTATACATGCGCTTACAAGTCGGTAGACCGCTCGCCCGCTGGCAGCGCGCAACCTACAATCCCATCATGAATTTCTCTGCCATATCAGCCCTGTCCCCGCTCGATGGCCGCTATGCCGCGCGCCTTGCCAAACTCCGTCCTGCCATGAGCGAGCAGGGCTACATGCATCGCCGCGTCCAGGTCGAGGTGGCCTGGTTCATCGCACTGAGCGATTGCGGCTTTGCCGAGTTCAAACCGCTTTCAAGCGGAGCGCGCACTTACCTTCTTGGCCTGGTCAAGCATTTTTCGGAAGCTGACGGCGAGGCCATCAAGGCGATCGAAAAAGTGACCAACCATGATGTGAAGGCGGTCGAGTACTGGCTCAAGTCAAAGTTCGAGGCGCGCCCGGAACTGCTGGCAGCCGCCGAGTTTGTGCACTTTGCCTGCACCAGCGAAGACATCAACAACACCAGCCACGCCCTGCAGCTGAAGGCGGGCCGCGAGCAGGTCCTGCTGCCGGCGCTGGACGCAGTGATCGAGAAGCTGCGCGACATGGCACATGCCTTCGCCGGAGTCGCGATGCTCAGCCGCACTCATGGTCAGACCGCAAGCCCCACCACGGTCGGCAAGGAAATCGCCAACGTCGTCGTGCGCCTGACGTCGGCGCGCGAGAAGATCGCCGGCATCAAGCTCATGGCCAAGATGAACGGCGCAGTCGGCAACTACAACGCCCACCTGTCGGCCTGGCCCGACTTCGACTGGGAAGCCTTTGCGCGCAAGGTAGTGGAAACGCCCGAGCCAATGGGGCTGGGGCTGAGCTTTCAGCCCTACAGCATCCAGATCGAACCGCACGACTACATGGCCGAGTTGTTCGATGCGGTGGCACGCACCAATACCATCCTGATCGACTGGTCGCGCGATGTCTGGGGCTATGTGTCGCTGGGTTATTTCAAGCAGAAGCTGCGCGAAGGCGAAGTCGGTTCCTCGACCATGCCGCACAAGGTAAATCCGATCGATTTCGAGAACGCGGAAGGCAACCTCGGGCTGGCCAATGCGCTGCTGCGGCACCTGAGCGAAAAGCTGCCGATCAGCCGCTGGCAGCGCGACCTGACCGACTCCACCGTGCTGCGCAACATGGGTGTGGCGCTGGGCTATGCCGTGCTCGCCTACCACTCGCTGAACACCGGTCTGGGCAAACTTGAAATCAACGAAGCGGCGATTGCCGCCGACCTCGACGCCTCCTGGGAAGTGCTGGCCGAGCCGATCCAGACCGTGATGCGCCGCTTCGGCCTGCCCCAGCCCTATGAGCAGTTGAAGAAGTTCACGCGCGGCGAGCCGATGACGCGTGAGCTGATGCAGGGCTTCATCGCCAAGCTGGAAATTCCGGCAGCGGAAAAGCAGCGCCTGCTGGCGATGACGCCCGCGAGCTACACCGGCAAGGCGGCTGAACTCGCACGGCGCGCATGAACATGTGTTCACCACTCTGATGGCGACCAAGTCGACCATCTTCAAGGCCAGTGTCCAGATCGCCGACATCGATCATGCCTATTACGCCGACCACGCGCTGACGCTCGCGCGCCATCCGAGCGAGACCGACGAGCGCATGATGATGCGCCTGTGCGCGCTGGCCTTGCAGGCGCACAAGCTGCAATCGGTATGCGGCGGCGACGGCGTGCTGAGCTTCGGCGCGGGCTTGAGCGATCCGGATGAACCGGACGTCTACCTGCGCGACTTCACCGGACTCACGCGCCTGTGGATCGAGGTCGGTCAGCCCGAAGACAAGCCGCTGCTCAAGGCCTGTGGCCGCGCCGACGAGGTCGTGCTCTACAGCTTCAGCCAGTCGGCCGAGATCTGGTGGCGCAGCATGGAAGCCAAGCTCGCGCGCGCGCAGAACCTCAGCGTGTGGCGCGTCCCTACGAGCGCCTCGCAGGCGCTCATCCCGATGGCCCAGCGCAACATGCAGTTGCAGGCCACGATCCAGGAAGGTGTGTTGATGCTGGGCGACGGCAGCCACAACGTGGACCTGGAGCCGGTTCGCTGGAAATAGCCGCAGCGGCTCGAACGGTGCTATTCTTGCAGCATGAAACTGATCCTGAAATGGCTGCTTAGCGCGAGCGCGCTACTGGCAGTCGCCTACCTCTACGACGGTGTGGCGGTGCAGAGTTTTCGCTCGGCGTTGATCGCGGCAATGGTCATCGGACTGTTCAACATGGTGTTGCGTCCAGTGCTCGTGCTGCTGACCTTGCCGGTCACGATCGTCACACTCGGGCTATTCCTGTTTGTCATCAACGCCCTGATGTTCTGGGCCGCCTCCGGCGTGCTCGGCGGGTTTTATGTACGCGGTTTTGGCGCCGCGTTGCTGGGCTCGCTGATCTACTCTGGCTTTGGCATCGTCATCGATTCAACGCTCGAGCGCCTGTTCTTTCACGAGTGATTCCACCTGCCGCCGGCGCGTGTCGATGATGGACGCATCAATGTGGTCGGCCGCGGCCGTATTGCTGCGCGCCTGGCGCAACAATTCTTGCGCCGCCTTGAAACGCTCCAGCGCTGCCGGGTAATCGAGCCGCGCCATCTGGGCCTCGGCGTCGGAGCGAATGGCACGCAGCGTCTGGCCCTGTGCCGCGCAGGCGCTCGAGAGCAACTGCCACGCCTGCGCATCCTGCGGATGCGCAAGGACCCAGACCTGCAGGCGCTGCGCCACATCGCTGAGCTGGGCCGGCTGTGCGCCCTGCATGACGAACTGCGCGCTCAGGAACAACTCGGGCCGCCGCTGCGGCCCGACACTGCCCGCATCACCCGCAAACCCGGCACCACCGGCCTTCATCAAGGCCGCAGCGCGCACCGCATCATCTGACGCCAGAGCCACTTCCAGCGCCAGCAGGCGCACCAGGCGCGCTGCCGCCGCATCGGCCTGCGCGAGCGGCGTCAAGCGAGTCAGCAAGTCCCTGGCCATGCCGAAATCACGCAAACGGCTGGCGGCCAGCGCTGCGCCATACAGAATGCCGGCTTGGCGCGCTGGCGGCAGTGTGGCCAGCTGGACCCCCTGCGCCTCGACCGCAATGGAATGCAGCGCGTCAACGCCAGGATTGGACAGCACGCGCGCGCGCGCGCTGATCATGGCGTGCTCGGCGCTCAGCCGCGCGCTGGCGGGTGTTGCCGCGATCAATGGCTGGCGCGACTGCATGTCGGCGATGCGCTCGGTGGTCAGGGGGTGGCTGCGCAGGTAAGGATAGGCGCCGTTGTCATTGAGACGCGAGGCCTGTTGCAACTTGTCGAACATCGACACAAAACCGTGCGGGTCAAAGCCGGCCTCGGTCATGACGCCGAAGCCCACGCGGTCGGCCTCGCGCTCCATGTCGCGCGAGAAATTGAGCTGGGTCTGGGCTGCAAGCGCTTGCCCGCCGACGATCATGGCGCTGCCCGCATCGGGGCTGCGGCTGGCGGCCAGAATCCCGAGAATCATCGCGCCGATCATCCACGGCGTCTGCTGGCCCTGTTTGGCGATCAGGCGCGAAATGTGTCGCTGCGTGACATGGCTCAGTTCGTGCCCCAGGACCGAAGCCAGTTCATCGCGGCTGGCGACGACGGCAACCAATCCCAGATGGACGCCAAGATAGCCGCCCGGCAGGGCGAACGCATTGACCGTGCGGTCCCGCACGAGCATGACCTCCCAGGCAAACCGTTCCTCGAGTTCGCGCGACAGGTCGCCACGGGCGCGCGCGGACGCCAGCAGCGGCTGCCAGATGCCTTGCACGTATTCGGCCAGCACCGGGTCATCGATGTAGTCCGGATCCCGGTAGATTTCGCGCGCAATGCGGTCGCCGATCCGACGCTCGGCACTGCTGGTCATCTCGCTGCCGTCACCCAGGGTGGGCAGTTGCAGGCCGGTGGGCCGAGTGGAGCTCGCCGTGTCCATCGCCGGTGCCTGCGCCTGCGACGGCGCCAGTCCGGTAAGACTCAGCGTCGACACCAGCGCGGCGAGACGGATTTTTCGAAACAGGGACAGCGACCGGTTTGATCGAAGGTGAGGATTCAAAGCAGTTTCCGACGGGGGGCGTTCAGGCGCCGCAAGTAAAGTTGAGAAGACATGGCATGGTCGTATGATGCCGGCTCACTATAAACGTTATGTAAATTTTGCAATTCCATACAAATTTTCACGCCGATGGATCACGCCATGAACACACTCACCCATTTTGACGCGCAGGGCCAGGCCCACATGGTGGACGTGGCGGCCAAACCCAGCACGCATCGCGTCGGCATCGCCCGCGGCCGCATCGAGATGCAAAGCGCCACGCTAGCCATCGTCGAGTCCGGCAGTGCGAAGAAGGGTGATGTTCTGGGGATCGCACGCGTCGCGGGCATCATGGCGGCCAAGAAGACCAGTGAGTTGATCCCTTTGTGCCACCCGTTGGCCTTGACCCGGGTTGCGCTCGAGTTCGAGCTTGCGCACGCCGGCGCGGCCAGCGCCGCCAACATCACCTGCACCGCAACGGTCGAAACCGTGGGACCGACCGGCGTCGAGATGGAGGCGCTGACTGCGGTGCAAGTGGCACTGCTCACGATCTACGATATGTGCAAGGCCGTGGACCGCGCCATGACCATCACCGATGTGAAACTGCTGGAAAAGCACGGTGGCAAATCGGGCAGTTTCGTCGATCGCTGACCAGCGCCACCCCTTTGACCGGCCGCGATTGTTTGCGCGGCATTGCGAAATCGCAAATCGCGTCGTGTGGCGTTTGGCTTGTATTAGAGTTGGCGCACGGTTGTGACAGAGCCATCCATCGAACCTCATTTTCGGGAGCTAAGTGACTTTCAAACCAGCATCGAAGGCCGGTTGCTGCACCTCAGCGGAGCAAAGCGCACGCTGGGCGACAGCAGCGCCGATACCAGCCCCGACCTGGCCGGCGCCGACGGCGCGTTTGAACGGATGACCGTGTTGCCCTGCGATGTAGAGATCGACAAGAACGAAGCCAGCGTCAGCAACGACGTCCTCATGGTTGGTCTACCCAAGGCGTGCTTGGGCAAGCCAAGCTCGCTACAGCTTTCCTAACGCCGGCGCCCAAGGTCAGGCACCGCGTGCTGCCATCTGATCGACTTGGGCCTCGGCCTGCAGCCAATCATCGAGTTCGCTCCCATCGACGCAGCCACGCGCGACATAGAGGGAATACGCCGTCTGCCGAATCATGTTCAATCGTCCCTCGTTATCGCCCATGGCGCGGGTTTTCGGCTCGCCATGGGTCTTGATCCTGGTGGCCGGATGAGGCACTTTCCTCGTTTCCTCTGCAGCGGCAGTTGCGCTGCGAACCGTGCTTGGCTGATGCTTCATTTCATACCTCACAAAAACGACCCGCCAGCCTTTTCAGGGGCTGGCGGTGATGGCGAGGAACCCAGGTCAGCGTGTCGGGCTGGCGCGTCTGGGGACGTCCTCATCCGTCTTGGTGTCGAACACCAAGACTCGGCTCAATTGCTTGAACCCCCCAGCACTGTGCATCACTGGAAAACCTTGCGGAAACCCTAACGAGGCACGACCTGAATATAGCCGTCGCCAAGCCCGCTGTTTTGCGAATTCTCAATCGCGCACCAATGGTTCGATCCCGATCAGAGTGACATGCCGCCCGACACCTCGATCACCGTGCCGTTGATATAGCTGGCCTCGTCGCTGGCGAGAAAGGCGTAGACATTGGCGATCTCCTGCGGAGTGCCCAGACGCCCGAGCGGCACCTTGGCCTGCAGGCCCAGCAATACCTTCTCCGGCATGGCTGCCACCATCGGCGTCGTGATGAAACCCGGCGCCACGGCGTTGACGCGAATGCCCTTGGGCCCGAGTTCGCGGCTCCAGGTCTTGGTAAAACCGATCACGCCGAATTTGGTGGCGGCGTAGTTGGTCTGGCCGAAATTGCCATAGAGGCCGACCACCGAACTGGCGTTGAGGATGACGCCACTGCCTTGTGCCACCATGATGTCGGCCACCGCCTGCGAGCAGTGAAAGACACCGCGCAGGTTCACGTCAATCACGCGGTCAAACTGCTCGAGCGTCATCTTCTGCAACCGCGCGTCCTGCGTTATTCCGGCATTGTTCACCAGCACGTCGATGCGTCCGAACTGCGCGATGACCTGCGCCACCGCCGCGTCGACCGTGGCACGCTGCGTCACGTCCACCAGCAGGCCGGCGGCACTGGCGCCAAGAGCCCTGCACTGCGCTACCGCCTCGTCGATACCGGCTTGCTTGATGTCGCAGACGATGACCGTGGCGCCTTCCGCGGCAAACTTGAGCGCCGTGGCCAGCCCGATACCCTGGGCGGCCCCCGTGATGAGACAAACTTTCTTGAGCAGGCGTGGAGTGGTCATGATCAGAATGGGTTGAGTTGGTTGGCAGATCAGGCGAGACCCTGACGCACGGCCCGCAATCGGGCGTTTGACCAGGAATCGTTATCTTACGTCCCCCGCGGCGCGCAAACCGGCCAACTTGCGCTTTCTGATCCACCTCGATGTCACCTTGGCGCCAGCGGGCAAGCATCCACGATGCGGATCACTCAAGGCAGTCCTGCAAAGGGGACCCCCCATGAAACCCGACCAATCACATCTGAGCACGCCGCGCAAGGGATGCGGTTAATGGATCGCTTACGTTCACGGGCGGCATCGACACAAAGGAATCTTGATTTCTCTGCCCGGCCCCCTGCCCTCCGTTCGGCGACCACGAATTCCTGGCATCAGTTTTGCGTGAGGCTATCCGAAACTCACGGAGGTCCTGAAATGAAAGCATTCTTTGGAGTCTTTGGCCTGCTCGCAGTGTCTGCCATGGTTGGAATCCTCGCTGTGACCGAACTGCATGCAATGACAGATGCGGCGGGCGGCCCGGGCGCCGTGATTTCAGCGACCACAACAGGTGACTCTGCGCAACCAGAAATTCAACAACAAGTCCAGACTTCGGTTGCAGTCGCCGTGAATCAGTCGCACCCGGTACAGGCTTCACTCGACGACGACTAGCCTGCTGCAGCAAGGATTGATGCACCAATAGCAGGACTAACCGCACCAGCTAAGACATCAGCGTTGTCAGTTGTTGCACCACAAATTCCAGCCACCGGCTCACCTGGACCGGACAGCGTATGGGCTCGGTCAGTAAGAATTCCAGTTGTGCCCAAAATTGGGGGGTATTGAGTGGCGAAGGCATTATTTCCATCTGAAGTTGGACCTGCTAAGCAACTACCGCGCCAACACTTTGGCGCTGTGAAATATTGGGAAATGGGTAAGAGCCAACGCCAGAGCCGGACCTTATTAGCCTTCTTGGTGGGTGTTAATAAGCCGATGGCCCAAGCCCAAAGAAGTCAACGAACGGCATGATTTTCGAACGGTTAAAAATGAGAATTGGACGGGCCCGAGCAGCTACCCTGCAGTCAAACGAACGGCTAGGTTTTAGCGCAATGAAGCAAGTCCTGCGGGTGAGATTCAGTCAACTCATTCTTGCTCAAGAAGAATACCCTTCTGGCGCGCTGCCAAAACCTCGTAAAGGTCAGCGTTTGAGAGATGCGCAAGACTTTTCCACTGCCAGTTCATCATGCCTGTTCCTGCTCGTCTTGCAGCCGGGCAATCAGACAGCGAAAACTACCGAAACGCGCGGTTGAGCAAACCCGCCAGCCTTGCGCCAGCCACAGTCAATCTTTGCTCCATCACCGGGATGTAACGCTCGACATAGTCCTGGCCCACTTTTCGTTCAGGATAGAACCCTGGCATGGCAACAATTCGGCATGACTCTTCGGCAGCATGTACCGCGTTGAGGTCGGCCGCATTGGGGGCGTTGCGCTTCACCAGCAATCGGGTTGTCAAGATATCCGTCTCTTGTTTCAGGTTGCCAATCAATCCGGAATCCCACAACGCATGCAGATTGCTGCCCTTGCCAAATGCCTGCAACTGGTAAGTGTTGCCGCCCTTGTCATCTGCATAGCCGGCGTGCAACGGTTGATGCACATCCGCTGCGAAGTGCACGACGTATTTCAATGCTTTGAGACGGGTTTCATCCGGAGCATTTGATGACAGGATGTCCATCTGCGTGGCAATGGCCCCGACAACGCAATGACCGTCCGGGCAGTCGCGGGCAGCGTCGTAGGTACAAGTGTCCCTGGGAAAATTGACATAGTGCCAGGCCCCTGTTCCTGGATTGCGGTGTTCATCTGCCCAGTTTGATATTGATATCAACGTGGCGCCTGACTCCAGAGCCAGAAGGCGGTCAACTTCCGCATGCGCCTTGGATGACAATTGTGTTTCTGCCAGGCTTGCCACCACTTGATGGCCTTCCTTGCCCCAGGCGAAAGCATTTGCGGCAAGAAGGGCCATTGCGATAGCCACCATGGCTCGGAAGGTGATTCTGGGGTGCATAGGACCTGTGAGAAGTGGCGACCGCATGCCCGAAGTGTCGCTGATTGAGGCGAGCGCAGAGTGCCTAGCCTTCAATTCAATCATTTGGGACGGATTCACATTCAGCTTCAACCTCGCGCGTCGACCAGTTGCGATGCGCCACCAGTCCAGACCCTGGGCGTCAGGCGCAGGCGTCGGCCTTCCTTGGTCGTGGCAAATACCATCAGAGAAAAGGGCACCGGGTTTCCCCGGCGCCCTTCAATTGATTTCAGTCAGTCTGCTTACTTGGCAGGAGCAGTCTCAGCCTTTGCTGCGGAGGCAGCAGCCTTGGCAGCCTTGGCTTTCTTGTGCTTCACGGTAGTATGCTTCTTGGCTTTGGCAGCAGGCTTAGCTGTTGCATCAGCCGGAGCAGTCACGGTTACCTGCGAGTCTTTCATAGCGACGACCTTGCCAGAACGCATCTGACCGGTGCGCCAATCCATGAACTGTACGGACTTGCCCAAGTTGAGCTTGTTGCGTATGGCAACGATGCGTCTGGGGTCGGCCAACAGTCGGTCGATGATGCTGCTGAGCTCGAAGAGTTCGAGGCTGCTGGCGTTTGACAGCGCCTCAATCAGCTTGGTGTCGTTCATGGACACCATTTTGCCAAAGGTGTAACTCCTCAGGCCGCCAGGCGCAAGTTCTGACTGGCAGCGTTGAGTCGGTCCGCAACCGCCCATGGCAACAACTCTGCAACCCGGTTTATGGGATGGTCTGCGATGCGACCCAGCACATGGCGCAGGTAGGCATAGGGATCAACGCCGTTGAGTTTGCAGGTTCCGATCAGACTGTAGATGACCGCCGCACGGACGCCACCGCTGTCGGCGCCGAAGTGCAAG
>TBL_comb47_HYPODRAFT_10003698_pt1 | contig 17978 bp, 14 predicted proteins | sample TroBogypolimnion_40_FD_10682 | JGI IMG/M metagenome (IMG submission 10682)
TCCAGGAGCAGATCCGCACGGGAGGACCGCTCACCGTCACCCACCCCGACATGACCCGCTATTTCATGACCATCCCCGAGGCCAGCCAACTCGTGCTTCAGGCGGGCATTCTGGGAGATACAGCCAAAGTGTATGTCCTGGACATGGGTAATCCAGTCCGAATCGTAGACCTCGCCACCGACATGGCTCGACTCAATGGTCTCGTGATCGGCCGGGACATCGACCTGGTGTTCACGGGCATACGCCCAGGAGAAAAGCTCTTCGAGGAACTGTTCTCCATGAATGAAGATCAGTCCTCAGAGGTGCATCCTAAGGTATTCAATGCCGACCCCGAAGACATAGACGAAGATTTGATCGAAAAAGGGGTTGGCGCCCTGTGCCTGGCTGCCATGGAGCGGGAAGGGGTCCGCCAGACCCAGATCCTCCATTGGCTTCAAAAGGTGGTGCCCTCCTATACTCCTTCCCCGACGGGCCTCGGCCGGCATTCAGCGGAACCAAAAGATCGCCGTGTCTCCGGCGCGCACCCGGTCTTTGTCTCGCCGGTCCAAGAGGGTTGATGCCTTTGCCTCCGTGTTATCCTGAATCTTGCCGATTTCACTTGCTTCCCTTCGGCGGCGACCTCTGCAGGAAGCCCACCTCCCCCTCCTGACTCAGGACTCGGCGGAAGGGTTTCATGGAGCGATCGCGGGAGATCCGGGCCAGTGCCCGGGATCTGGGGGAGCCACGAGGGCCCGAGGGCCCCGGAGCGTTCATGAATGCATTGAAATTCCACCCCACCACCGTTTCGGTGGACCTGGGCGATACGCCCATCTCCATTGAGACCGGCCGCATCGCCAAGCAGGCCCACGGCGCCGTCGTGGTCCGCCAGGGCCACACCATGGTCCTCGTGGCCGTCTGCTACGGCACCCCCCGCGAAGGCATCGACTTCTTCCCCCTCACCGTTGACTACCGCGAGCCCGTGCTGGCCGCGGGCAAGATTCCTGGCGGCTGGTTCAAACGCGAGGGCCGTCCCACCACCAAGGAGACCCTCACCAGCCGCCTCATCGACCGCCCCCTGCGCCCCCTCTTCGAGGAAGGCTACAACGGCGACACCATGATCACCGCCCAGGTGCTGAGCTACGATGGCCAGCACGCCCCCGAGACCCTCGCCATGGTGGGTGCTTCCGCGGCCCTCATCATCAGCGAGATCCCCTTCGTGAACCCCGTGGGCGGTGTCCGCGTGGGCCGCGTCAACGGCCAGCTGGTGGTGAACCCCACCGTCGAGCAGCGGTCTGAAAGTGACATCGACCTGCTGGTGGCCGGCACCTCCGACGCCCTGGTGATGGTGGAGTGCGGCGCCAAGGAAGTGCTGGAAGCTGACATGGTCAAGGCCCTGGCCTTCGGCCATGAGCAGATCAAGACCCTGGTGAAGCTGCAGAAGGACCTGCAGGCCAAGGTGGGCAAGCCCAAGGTGGCCGCCGCCAAGGCCGAGCGCAATGAGGCCCTCTACAAGGAGGTCGCTGCTGCCTTCGCCGAGAAGCTTTTCGCGGCCCTCACAATGAAGGTGAAGATCGAGAGCTACAAGGCCATCGACCTCCTGAAGAAGGAGGCCGTCGCCCAGTTCTGCACCGACAAGCCCGAGCTCAAGAAGGACCTGTCCGCCTGTTTCGACGAGTTGAAGGAAACGCTTTTCCGCAACGCCATCCTCAAGCAGGGTGTGCGCCTGGACGGCCGCAAGTTTGACCAGATCCGGCCCCTCAACATCGAAATCGGCGTCCTTCCCTCCGCCCATGGCAGCTGCCTCTTCACCCGCGGCGAGACCCAGGCCCTGGTCACCACCACCCTGGGCACCATCAACAACACCCAAATCATCGACGGCTTGGAAGAGGAATACCGGAAGAAGTTCTATCTGCACTACAACTTCCCCGGCTACAGCGTGGGCGAGTGCAAGCCCAACCGCGGGCCCGGGCGGCGCGAGATCGGCCACGGCATGCTGGCGGAACGCTCCATCTTCGCCGTATTCCCGAGCCCCGAAGAGAATCCCTACACGGTGCGCGTGGTGAGTGACATCACCGAAAGCAACGGATCATCCTCCATGGCCACCATCTGCGGCGGCACCCTCGCCCTGATGGATGCCGGGATCAAGCTCAAAGCCCCGGTGGCGGGCGTGGCCATGGGCCTCGTCAGCGACGGCGACAAGTTCGTGGTCCTGTCCGACATCGCCGGCCAGGAAGATCACTACGGCGACATGGACTTCAAGGTCGCTGGCACCGAGAAGGGCATCACCGCCCTCCAGATGGACATCAAGATTGGGGGCATCACCGCCGAGGTCCTTACCAAGGCCCTGGACCAGGCTAAGGCTGGCCGTCTCCACCTGCTAGACCTCATGGGCAAGGTGCTCGCCGCTCCCCGCGCCGAATTCGCCAGCAATGCCCCCCAGATGCAGAGCGTCCAACTCCCTAAGGAGAAGATCCGCGACGTCATCGGCAAGGGCGGTGCCACCATCCGCAACATCATCGAGGTGAGCGGCTGTGAAGTGAACATCGATGACGATGGCTTGTGCCAGGTCGCCGGTGCCACTCAGGAAAAGCTGCAGACCGCCATGAAGATGATCGCCGACCTCACCCAGACCGCCGAAGTTGGCAAAACCTACCTGGGCAAGGTGGCCAAGGTGGTCGAGTTTGGGGCCTTCGTGACCATCCTCCCCGGTCTCGATGGCTTGCTGCACGTCAGCGAACTGGCCCATCACCGCGTCGCCAACCCCGCAGACGAAGTGAGCGAAGGCCAGGAAGTCATGGTCAAGTGCATCGGCATCGATGAGAAGAGCGGCAAGATCAAGCTCAGCCGCAAAGCCCTCATCCCTAAGCCTGAAGGTGCCGATGCCGAAACCGAAGGTGAAGCCCCCAGCCACGACGATCGCCCCCGGCGTCCTCGCCCCCCTCGTCGGGCCTAAACGTCCTGAATTCAAATGCCTAAGAGGCCTTGACGGGCCTCTTAGGCATTGATGATCAGTCTGAAAGTATGGAACTACCGTCTGGGCAAAAACCCCAAGGTCATAAGTATGACTTTAAAATCACGACTCAGATTTGCCTGAGACGCATACTCCAGGTTAATACGGATTTTTTCCGGCATAATCTCTTCCACATATGTTCGATCCGGGTCACTGGAAATTGCGAGCATCTCGCTCTCGCGGCGATATTTAACGGAGGCTAAGTCAGTAATGCCGGGTTGGAGGTCAAGAACCTTTCGCTGATCCTCGGTATAGAGGTCTACATATCCTTTCACTTCAGGGCGTGGACCAACTAGACTCATATTCCCTACCCACACATTGAGAAGTTGCGGAAGTTCATCCACCTTTGTTGCCCGCAACCAATGACCTACCCTGGTAATGCGAGGGTCCCCACCGACAGTGATGGCCCGACCAAACCGCTCTGCATCCTTGATCATGGTGCGAAATTTCCACATGCGGAAGGATCGCCCTTTTCGACCCACTCGTTCCTGACGGAAAAATACAGCACCGCCATCCTCCGCCTTGATGAGGAATGCCACAACTAGAAATATGGGCCACAACAGTAGCAACCCCACTGTGGCCCAGAAGAAATCAAAAAATCGCTTGGCCAAGAATCACACCTTAAAAGTGTGTACGATATCCTGGACCGCCTCGACCACATCAAGCACATCCTGGTCAGATAGACCAGGATGTAGTGGGAGGGTCAACATACGGGAATAAGCATCCGCAGCAACAGGGCAATCCTCCGGTTTGTAACCGTACTTATCCCTGTAAAAGGGATGCATGTGGACTGGCAAATAGTGAACAGACGTTCCGATATTCCGAATTTTAAGCTCCTCAATAAAAGCATTTCGATCGATGTTGATACGTCCCGGATTTAGTCGGATTACATAGAGGTGCCAACTGGATTCCACTTCTGGCCGCTCAATGGGCAATTGGATCGCCAACAGCTCTCCGAAACCCTTCTCGTATGCCGCCACTACTTCCCGGCGCCGCTTCTGGAACCCATTCAAGCGATCCAACTGGTGAAGGCCAATGGCTGCTTGAACATCGGTCATATTGTATTTGAACCCAGGAAGCACAACCTCGTAGTACCAGGACCCCGACTTGTCAAAGCGCTTCCACGCATCGCGGTTCATTCCGTGGTTCCCTATAATTCGAGCCTTTTCAACCAATTCAGCATCACCCGTGAGGCACCCACCTTCAACGGTTGTTAGATTCTTGGTGGCATAAAAACTGAATGCAGCCAAATTGCTGCGAGATCCCACGAATACACCTCTGTACTTCGCAGGCAGGGCGTGGGCAGCATCTTCCATGACCGCCAAACCATGCTGTTTCGCCAAAGCGAAAATCGCATCCAGATCCACTGGATGCCCGGCATAATGAACGGGGATGATGGCCTTCGTTCGAGAGGTAATAGCCTTGGCAACAGACTCTGGATCAATGTTGAGGGTATCCGGACACACATCAACCAACACAGGTCGCGCCCCCACATGCTCCACTACATTTGCAGTGGCACAAAAAGTCATGGAAGGAACAATTACCTCGTCACCAATTCCAATCCCCATCGCCACAAGTCCGACATGGAGTCCCGCCGTACAGGAATTCAAGGCCACTATACTTGGTGACCCAAGATATGCTGCCAGTTTGATCTCAAAGGCCTTAGTCTTGGGACCTGTGGTTACCCAGTTGGAGTGCAGGGTGTCCATTACCTCGCTACGTTCAAGATCGCCAAGGGACGGTGGCGAGAAGGAGAGGAAATTTTGTCGAACCATAGGGCAAGTTTAGCTCAATTATACCTTCGTCGCCCGGAAAACCTTTTCGCGGAACTCGTAATACTTTGATGGGAACATAGAAAATCTACCAGCCTTCGGAGGCACGAGGAACTGTAGCATTTTTTACGTTTCACCCATGAGAGGGTAAATAAACATCTCACGGTCGATACACCCCGCCAGTAGAGAAATGTCCAGGCCAGCCCGCTACACTCATTCTTGCCTCCAGGAAGCTCGGGACATACGAATCCCCTGCTCTGCATAAGAGAACTGAAGGGAAATCCAAATGCACCAATCAAACCTCCCCCTCCTAAGCCCCCTTGATACGGTGATGCACGGTATGAAGGTCCTTGACGCGAGCGGACTTGAAATCGCCCTTGTAGTGGAGGGGTCTCGTCTTGTCGGACTAATGACCGACGGAGACCTCAGGCGGGCCTTGATCGATGGGGTCGGATTTGAAGGGCTCGTGGCGAAGGCCATGCAGGTTAATTTTACTTGGGTTCCTCCTGAACTGGATCGAGCTGAAGTACTCGATATTATGAAAGCAAGGAGATTCAAACAAATCCCTGTTCTCGGCCCAGACATGGAACTCTTGGGTCTGCATACCATAGATGATTTATTAGGCACCAACTCCCGACAGAATGCTGCCCTCATTCTTTGTGGTGGTTTTGGAACTCGGCTTCATCCAATCACAGCAACCATTCCAAAACCAATGATCCATGTTGCTGGTCGTCCAATTTTAGAAAGGATTGTTCTGCACCTAGTGGGGTCCGGATTTCGAAAAATCTTTCTAGCCACTCATTACCTCGGCGAGATGATCGAAGCTTACTTTGAAAATGGAAGTAAATTCGGCTGCTCCATCGAATATATCAAGGAAACCATCCCCATGGGAACTGGCGGTTCCCTAGGATTGTTGCCATCCAGCATCGATACCCCCCTACTCGTAATGAACGGGGACTTGGTCACACATTTCGATGCTGGCAGGATGATCGATTACCATACGGAAGCTGGGAATTTAATCACTGTGGGCTACTCCACACACATTCATGAGGTTCCATTCGGCGTGCTAGATCTCCAGGGGGACCGGGTTTGTGGTTGGCAGGAGAAGCCTCGACTCAGTTTTCCTATTAGCGCTGGCATATATGTGGTCGATCCGTCGATTCCACCCCGAGTCCGACCCCTCGGCCCTACGCCCATCACCTGGGTGGTGGAGAATTGCCTGTCTCGGGATGAAGCTGTTGGCATTTTCCCTGTCGGCGACGACTGGGTTGATGTGGGCAGGCACGAAGAATTAAAGAAGGCACGAGGCCATGTATGAGAATCCTCGCTCTGGTAACTGCCCGCGGGGGTTCAAAAGGCTTCCCTGGAAAGAATCTTGCTTTGCTCGAAGGTCGCCCCCTAGTTAGCTGGAGTTTCCAGCTATTGTCATCATTTCGCGCCAAGCATGAACAAACTCGGCTGTTCCTTTCGACCGACGATCAGGAGATTGCTTCTGCTTGGCCGATGGAAGATCGTCCAAAGCGGTTTCGTCCTCCCCATCTGGCCTCGGATACCGCATCAAGCATGGATGTTGTAGAATACGAACTAACACAGGCAGAGTCGGAGGGGTACGTAGCAGAAGCTATTTTGTTAGTCCAGCCGACCTCGCCCCTTTTGGCGCTTGATGATATCGAGGCAGCTTGGGCACACTTAATGCAGGGAACTCCATGCGTGGTGGGCATAGTTCCCATGGATCACCCCATCCAATGGACCTGGAGTCGCAACTCCGAGGGGATTTTGCATCCCCTCATTGAATTCCACGACACTTCCAGACGCCAGGATCTTCCGCAGGGTTTCCGACCTGTGGGCTTTTATCTGGCCAAGCGTGATTTTATCCAGGCCTATAGAACGTTCATGGTTCCGGGACTCACCCAGTCGGTGGTCGTGCCCGCGGAGCGAGGCATAGATATTGATCGTCAATCAGATCTTTGGATGGCCGAAGGGCTCCTCCGCCATTCTCATCAGTAACTGGAGTCAAGCAATGACAGAGACAAGACTCATAGAGCTTGGGAAACTAGTAACCGGTCGGGACCACTCTTTTTTTGCAGATGACTACCGGCGGGCTTCGCAACGCATGCACGACGCTTTCGCAGGGAAGCGCCTTCTGGTAGTTGGTGCAGCGGGCTCTATAGGAAGTTCAACGCTCCGCTGCCTCCTTGAGTGGCATCCAGAAGAAATACTTCTGGTTGATACAGCTGAGAACAACCTGGTCGAGGTACTTCGAGAAATTCGGTCGGATCCAACCTACGCTGAGTCGAATGTCGCCATTCAACCCATCGATTTCGGCTCTCCGATGATGGAGAGCATTCTCGCCAGCCATCCGAGATTCGATTGGGTGTTCAATTTTGCTGCTGTCAAGCATGTTCGTAGTGAACGCGATGTGCCAAGCCTACTTCAGATGGTGGATACCAACCTGTTAAAGGCGGACTACTTCCTTGGATGGCTGCGAAAATACGGGCACGGTGGTGAAGGCGTCTTTTTTGTCAGCTCTGATAAGGCGGCCAATCCAGCTAACCTGATGGGTGCATCCAAACGAATCATGGAGCAATTGATTTTCTGGCATGGATCTACAGATGCCGCGCAGGGAAACCTACACGGTGATCTTCTCAAAGGCAAACGACTGCGATGCACAACTGCTCGATTCGCTAACGTCGCATTTTCCGATGGGAGCCTTCTGTGTGGGTTCCTGAACCGAATTGCAAAAGGGCAACCGTTGGCCGGCCCTAGCGATATTCGTCGGTACTTCGTCACTATGGAAGAAGCTGGGCAAATTTGCTGCCTCGCCGCAGTTCTCCCAGAGCATGGACAAATCCTGGTTCCACGGCTATCCCCAATTGAGGACCAAAAGAACTTCAAGGAAATCGCCACACTTGTGCTTGGCTACTATGGCTTGGAACCTAGGTGGATCGATTCGGAAGTAACCGCTCGCCAAGCCCTCCCGTCAAAGGGTACGTGGCCCTGCTTTTTCTCCCCTAGCAAAGCCATGGGGGAAAAAGAGTTCGAGGAGTTTGTGGGCGCCGGGGAAACCCCACTAGAAATTGGACTTGACAATCTTCAATTAGTTGAGCCACCGAAGTTGCCCACCACTGAATTGCTGAAAGCCGTTATTGGGAATCTGGCCCGCTGGCGTGAGCGGCCCGCGAGTTGCTCGGGCAAGGAGCAAATCGTAAGTTGCATGAGGCAAGTAGTGAATTCTCTGCAGCATGTCACCAAGGACCACTCACTGGATAAAGGGATGTAACAAATGATCGCGCTGGCCGAACCTGATATTTCCGGTAATGAATTAGAGTATCTACGTCAGTGCGTGGAAACGAATTTCGTTTCCTCGGTTGGGCCGTTCGTGTCCATATTCGAAGAAGCCTTCGCGCAGTTCGTGGGGACTCCCTATGCTGTAGCCGTATCCAATGGGACCGCCGCGATTCATATGGCCTTGATTCTTGCGGGTGTGGGCCCCGGAGATGAAGTCATCGTTAGCGATTTCACCTTCGCGGCCTCCGGAAACCCGATCTTTTATCAGGGTGGAAGGCCCATCTTGGTGGACTCAGAGTTTGATACCTGGAATCTAGATCCTGACCTTGTGGTCGAGGAACTCGATAAAAGGGCTCGGCTCGGTCAACCAATGCCGAAAGTCGTGCTTGCTGTTCACATCTTAGGCTACCCTGCTCGAATCGAGGCCATCGTTGATGCTTGTTACCGCCACGGGGTGTGGCTAATCGAAGACGCTGCCGAAGCACTTGGGGCCAGTTACACTGAAGGCCCCCTCAAGGGCAAACAAGTTGGAACAATCGGCCGGATCGGCTGCTTTTCCTTCAATGGGAACAAGATCATGACCACCGGCGGTGGCGGAATGCTGGTGACAGCCGATGAAAAGCTTGCCCAGAAGGCGAAGCACCTGACTACCCAGGCAAAACTCCCAGGTTACGCATACTTTCATAACGAAGTCGGCTACAACTACCGCTTGACCAATCTTGCCGCCGGACTCGGAGTAGCCCAGCTCGAACGGCTGGACTTGTTCCTAAAAAAGAAAGGTCGCATCGCCAAAACTTACGACGCCGCGTTTAAGGAGGTTGAAGGGCTCCGTTGCCCTCCCCGGCCATCAGGATTAGCCCCTACATTTTGGTTGTATTCAGTGCTTTTGGCCTGTCGCTGGGAGAGCCCCCTCCAACAGTTGCTAGGGAAGGGTATTCAAACCCGGCCGCTTTGGACTGCCCTGCACCTGATGCCCCCCTACAAAGGCGCCTCCCTGTTGGGCTCCGGCAAAATTTCAGAAGAGCTATGCACACTCGGTTTATCGCTCCCCTGCTCCACTAACCTTTCAGAAAGAGATCAGCAGACTGTCATTGAGGCTGTAATAAACTTGTCTATGCTATAAATTTCGATTGAATTTTGTCAAATCGCACAGACATATTGAATGCGATTTTAATCAATAGCCAATTACCGCTATGTGATTTTTTTAATAATTTGAAATATAATTATACCGCTAATATTTCAAAATTCATACTTGTTATAGTTTATTCACACTCGACATTTTACCAATCAGTGATTCGATTACCCACTCATCAATTTTTTTGCTTTATTTCCGTACAAAATTTTTTCAAGGCCTTTCATATTTGATTTTATTGTTTTCAACACACTCCCTATTCCTGATAGAGGCTAACTCACATGAAAATATTAGACATTTGAGAATTTAAGAGAATGAATTGATCTTATTCTGGCGCACGGAAGACTAGCTCAGAGAAAGAATTTTCATCCTTAGAGCCAACGTCTTTGCCTAACTGATGCCTTAAATCCTTCTAAGTGTTGTTCACACTCATTTGGGCCTTAAATGGACAGAATTTCTGATCGAATTTGGCCACTTGCCAGTCTTCCATTACTGCCCGTGGTCCGCCACGGGTTCCGATTGTTTATCTGGATTGTTGGCCTATCGCTTGACCAGGCCATCCATAGATCAGGTAAAGGCAACCCTTGATGAATTCCTTACAGGACCTTCGCCTCTTTCACAAGGGATTAGCCAATGATGACGCGGCCAAGAGCCCCAGTCTCCTCCGAGACGTTTCCGTTCTTGCCTTCCAACTGTTTAACTCTTTCAGATTACCTGTTAAACATGGTCCTTCAGGCCGTGAGGTGCTGTTGATCAACGGACCAAGACAGGCCCGACTTGCGACAGAATGTAGTGACTTGACATACGTCCATCTGTTCATCGGAGGATCCACCGCCAGTAAAGGCAATGTCGGCAGATCCCCCCTTGCCTGCATGGGGTGCTTCGCCCGGGTCCGTCTCTGGTGCCATGTAGTCATGAAAATTCGACATGGGCTACGACCCAGGCATATAGGTCACTATTTTGAATTCTGCACCCTGATCCAGGCGCTCCGGCTTGGGGTTTATGAACGCGTGAGTGCCTTCGGCCATTATGATCGCTATTCCACTTGGCTCGGCGGCATATGTCAAGAATTTCAAATCGCCTTCCGGATCATTCAGCACGGAGCCCTTTCGGCCCGAGCGATTCCCCACCGGATCGAGTGCCAAGAAGTGCTTTGCTTTAACGAGGACGAGGAGGAACTGTTTCGCCAATTCGTTGTCCAGAATCCCAATTGCCATTTCAACTATCGTCGACCAGTCGGAATCCAATTCTCACAAGGGTCCTTTCCGTGGCGCCCGGTGGTCGCGATTGCCAGCCAAGTTGGCTATTCCTCCCGCACTCGGGACTTAGTAGCGTTCCTGGATAGTTGCCTTCGCGGGGCAACTATCTTGATATATTTACATCACTTGGAAAAAGGGGGTGATTTTCAACAAAGCTCGCACGGGAACCATATCCTGGTGGAATCGTTCGCCCGATTCTACAATGTGGATTTCCTGATCACATGCTTTTCCAGCATCGTATATGATTACCTGTATTGTGAACAATTCCAAGGTACCATTATATGTTGGCTGGTGCCAGGAATTCGAATGGGATTTTATTCAAATAATCGAGTCAGATCGATCACTTCACTCGAAGAACTGAAGCATTCCCTTCCTTTGAATTCGGAGTTTTGAATGTTTAACGATAAAACACTTTTAATCACAGGGGGGACGGGATCCTTCGGCAATGCCGCCTTGGACCGGTTTCTCGACACGGACGTTGCGGAAATCCGAATATTCAGTCGTGACGAGAAAAAACAGGACGACATGCGCCATTATTACCAATCCAACAAAATCAAGTACTACATTGGCGATGTGCGCGATCCTAACTCCTTGGATGAGGCGCTCAGGGGGGTGGATTTCATATTCTCCGCCGCAGCCCTAAAACAGGTGCCCTCTTGTGAATTCTATCCCATGGAAGCGGTTCGGACCAACGTGGAGGGGACCGCAAATACCCTGGATTCGGCTATCCGAAACGGGGTGAAGCGGGTGGTGGTTCTCAGCACCGACAAGGCGGTCTATCCGATCAATGCCATGGGAATCTCTAAGGCCCTCATGGAGAAGGTCATGGTGGCGAAATCTCGCAATCTTGGGGAGCACCAATCTCGGTTGTGCGGCACTCGGTACGGAAACGTCATGGCTTCGCGCGGCTCGGTGATCCCACTCTTCGTCCAGCAGATCAAGACAGGGCAAGCCATCACTATTACCGATCCAGAAATGACCCGATTCATGATGACCTTGCAGGAAGCGGTGAATCTTGTCCTTTTTGCTTTCGAACATTGTGAACAGGGCGACATCTTTGTCCAGAAGGCCCCGGCAGCATCAATCGGGGATCTAGCCGAAGTAATGAAGGAGATTTTCAACTCCCTGGCCCCAATCAGGGTCATTGGTACCCGGCATGGCGAGAAACTCTTTGAGACACTCCTTTCCAGGGAGGAAGCCATGAAGGCCGTTGATCTTGGCGGCTACTATAGGGTTCCAGCGGATACCCGCGATCTCAATTACGGCAGCTTCTTCACCGAAGGCAGCACCGGAATAACATCAGCCAGTGAGTACACGTCTCACAATACCCAGCGACTTGATCGCAAGGAGCTCAAGGATCTGCTTCTAGGGCTCGACTATATCCAGAAGGAACTGGCGGAGTTGAATTCATGAATCGTTCCATTGTTGTGACCGGTTCGGCGGGATTTATTGGGGCGAACCTAATGGTCAGACTCAAGGAGATGAACGGCCTGCAGGTGTTAGGATTTGACAAGGACAACGATTTCTCTGAGCTTCTGCCGGCGCTGGAATCGGCATCGGTGATATTCCACCTAGCGGGCTCGAACCGCCCAGAGAACCCTAGTGAATTCCAGGAGGTCAATCGGGACCTTACTGTTCGCATGCTGGAAGTACTCACCGGCCGGAAAATCCAACCTATATTCGTACTAGCCTCCTCCACTCAGGCTACCCAAGACAACCCTTACGGGGTCTCCAAGGCCGCTGCTGAGGAGGCGGTTTTCAGGCACGCCGAGGCCACCCAGGCACAGGTCGTGGTTTATCGGCTGCCCAATGTTTTTGGGAAATGGTCCAAGCCAAATTATAACTCTGTTATTGCCACCTTTTGTCATAACTCCGCTCATGGCCTTCCGCTCCAAGTGAGCGATCCCGAGCGGATCGTAGAATTTGTTCACGTGGATTCGGTGGTCGAGGCTTTCCTTGCCCATCTCGTCTCTCCCTCGGCCCTTGCCCAAGGCCGACAATGCCACTCCGTTCAGCCCATTCTTCCCGTGTCACTGGGCGACCTCGCCCAGCGCATCCAAGGGATCGCGCAGGGCCGTCTGGGTTGCACTATTCCTGATCTCACCGATCCACTGAACCGTTACTTGCACTCAATGTTTTTAACCTACTTGGAACCGGAATCCCTGGAGGTCGCCATGGACCGCAAGACGGATGAACGGGGTTATTTGTTTGAAATGATCAAATCTTCCTATGCTGGTCAGATTTTCTTTTCGGTGACCAAGCCGGGTGTCACCCGGGGCAACCACTATCATCACACTAAAGTGGAGCGGTTTTTCGTGGTCCAAGGCGAAGGGCTCATCCGGATGCGTAACATCCTCAAGGATGAGATCGTTGAATTCCGAGTCCGCGGAGAAGATTGCCGAGCGGTGGACATACCGCCGGGGCTTACGCACTCCATCACCAACATTGGAACGGAGGACATGCTTGTTCTGTTTTGGGCCAATGAACCATTTGATGCCAACCGACCGGACACCTTCTGGAAAGAGGTTTAGATGAAGGTACTCACCGTTGTCGGGACTCGTCCTGAAATTATTCGCTTATCCAGGGTTATCGCTTGCCTTGACGAAAATATTACACATGTCCTAGTCCATACCGGGCAAAATTATGATTATGAATTGAATCGAATTTTCTTCGAGGATCTAGGCCTCCGCAAACCGGACCATTTTCTAGAGACCCCGGGCACAACCCTGGCCGAAACACTTGGGAATATCATTGCGCGCGTTGATACAGTCCTTGCCGTGGAGGAACCGGACGCCCTATTAGTACTTGGCGATACCAACAGTTGTCTTGCAGTCATCCCGGCGAAACGACGGAAAATCCCCATTTTCCATATGGAGGCGGGCAATCGCTGCTTTGATCAAAGGGTCCCTGAGGAAACCAATCGGAAGATTGTGGACCATGTGGCAGACATCAATCTCCCGTACAGCTCGATCGCCAGGGAATACTTACTTAAAGAAGGCTTCCCTTCCGACCGCATAATCAAGACTGGCAGTCCTATGAATGAGGTATTGGCCCATTACCGACCTGCCATTGAAGCTTCAGAAATTTTGGAAAAATTGGGCCTCACTCAGAATGGTTATCTAGTCCTAAGCAGTCACCGGGAAGAAAACGTCGACGATCCGGTCCACCTAGAGGATCTCATGGTGCTCTTGAACGGCCTCGCCAACCGTTTTCAACGCCCTGTAATTGTCTCCACCCATCCCCGAACCCGAAAGCGTTTCGATGCCGCAGAGGCCATCTTCGATCCGCTGGTCCGGACCTTGAAACCTCTCGGTTTCCACGACTATATCAAACTCCAGCAACATGCCCTGATCACACTGTCGGATAGCGGCACCATCACCGAGGAAAGTTCAATCCTGGAATTCCCCGCAGTCAACCTACGCGAAGCTCATGAGCGACCTGAAGGCATGGAGGAGGGTTCGGTCATCATGGCCGGGCTGAACCCGACACGGGTCATGGAAGCGGTCGCGATCACCCTGGCCCAGAAGGAGAAGGGAGTCCGGTTTCGGACAGTGATGGACTACGGGGCGACCAACGTCTCGGACAAGGTCCTGCGAATCATCCTCAGCTATACGGAATACGTCAATCGTACGGTCTGGAGAAAAAGGCTTTGAAGGTTTGTCTGCTCACCCAGTATTTTCACCCCGATACTTCGGGAAGTAGTCCCACATTTATTTCCGAGTTGATCCACCAGCTCGTCCGGGAGGACCCTGACCTGCAGGTGGACGTAATAACCAGTCGAGGCATGTACCGGGAGGAGGCTTGGCTTCCCGTCAAGGAGGTATGGGATGGGATCCGGATCCACCGGATAGGGTTGCCGACTGGGCAGGGCCGTTCCATGCCTATCCGCCTTCTCACCGGCGTCCTTTTCACTCTAGCCGGGCTTTTCAGGATTCTGTTCAGCCCCCGCTACGATCTCCTGTTTGTGACCACCAATCCACCCCCTTCACCCCTGGCGGCTTGGTTGATTTACCGCTTGCAAGGAACGCCCTATCTTTACCTGATCTGGGACCTCTACCCTGATGTTCCAGCGCGGTTGGAAATGCTCAATTCCAAGAGTACCATTTTTCGCCTGACCAGGGCCCTTCAAAAGGCTTGGTTGCATTCGGCCAAGCAGGTGGTGGTGATCGGGCGCTGCATTCAGGGTTACCTTCATCGAGAGTATCAAGTCCCGTTGCAACGAATCTCAGTCATCCAGCACTGGGCCGATCCAGGTCTCTATCCACTGAGACAAACCAGCCTTTTCGCCGCCCGCAACAGCCTCTACGGATTTTCTGTGCTATATGCCGGGAACATTGGTCATGCCCAGGATCTTGATATCGTGCTGGACGCCGCCTCCCAAATGAAAGGTCGGCATCCTGACCTTCACATTCTCATTGTCGGCAATGGTGCGGGAGTACCAGCAATTTGCAAACGGATTGAACAGGATGGCCTGACCAACGTGACACGATTCCCATCAGTGCCCAGGAGTGATTACCCCGATCTTCTGGTTGCGGCCGGAGTATGCCTGGTGTCCCTCGCCCCCGACCTGGACGGGTTGGCCGTCCCAAGCAAATTCTATGGCATCCTGGCCGCCGGCAAACCGGTCATCGCCCTTGTCCAAGATTCTTGCGAGATCGCCAAAGTGCTTAAGGAGCGTGATTGCGGCATCCAGGTCTCGCCTGGTAACATGGAGGGCCTGATCACTGCTATCGAGTTCCTGAAGACCCATCCAGAAGCTGCCCTCCGTATGGGATCTAACGCACGCGCAGCGCTAGAATCCCTCTACACCTTGCCGGTCCTAGCTGATCGGTTTCGATCTCTGATCACCGAAACGGGCAAATCCTGAGACCTTACCCAGGGCTGAATGATCTATTCGAAAACTAAACGGAATTCGCCGGACTATGTGAAAATCAGAAATGATTAAACGACTTGGTAATTTTCTTGGTCTTTCACGGCCTCGCCAGTTATATAAATTGGGCATCATTTGGCTTCCAGGCCTTTTTCACGGCAAGGGGAGCTTACAGGCTCAGTTTAGAATCTTGTTAATAGGCAGTGTCGTCTGGTGGATTACCACCACCATCGTCTATATTTTAAACGATATTCATGACCTTCCTGAGGATCGGCTCCGGCCCGAGCGAATCCACCGCCCCTTGGCGAGTGGCCGTATAACTCCTTGGGAAGCCCTCCTTTTCGGAACCATGCTGCTTGGGGTCTTGCTATACCTCCTCCCTCAGGTTCCCATCCGTGTCTCCTGGCTACTAGGTGGTTACACCCTGTTTAACCTTGGCTATACCTTTGGCTTGAAAAATGCCATTGGGGTTCGCCAAGTGATCATCGCAATCGGCTTTTGGTTCCGACTCCAAAGTGGTGCATTCCCGGTCTCGACCATCCCCTTGTCGCCTTGGGCCTCCTTGTTCACCCTTGGTTTGGCCTACTACTTAAATTGTCTTAAGGGACTGACGAGCTTTGGTGATGACCGGGATAGGGGGTTCCGGTTCTCCATGGCAATTGGGGCTGGTTTGGCTGGAAGTTTGGCCTTGGTCTCTCTTGTGTCTATCTGCTTGAAACGTGGGCAGGAAGGGCAGATGAATTGGCCGGTAGTTCCCCCCATACTCTGCCTATTAGGAATGCATCGGGCAGCATATGCAAGTTTTAAGCAAGACTCAAGGAAGGAGCAGAGCGACGTCTTCTTTTTCGATTGGGCCAATGTTTTCACCATGATTGGATTTATCATTATGTTTCTATATTGATGCACTCCCGTCCGACTAGTGAACGTTGCGCAGCATTCCACAGGGGTGTTAGGATAGCCGAAGCCGATTTCAAGTTTGAATTTCCGGCCCCAAATCTGGCCGTCAATGCTATGGCTGATCGCCTATGCGCAGGGGATTCTGGAGGCACTCGACATGAAATATAAAGAGAAAAAGGTGTTTGGCGTTGAACGTGATTCTTTTAATTCACTATTTATATTTTATTCGATTTCTCAATGTGGAATTTTTTTAATACTAAATTCGATATACTGGGACGACTGGACAATCTATAACACCTCACCTAATGCCATCTTGGAATACCAAGCCATGCTTGGGTCCATGTTCAATTCAATCGGCCATTTACAGGCGATTATGCTACCCGTTGGACCATGGTTCTATCGAATTTTGACATTTTTCCTGATGTTTTTTTCAGGTATCCTGCTCTGGCATATCATCAAACGTCAAGATTGGATTAATTCCGAAACACGCTTCCTGATCACTATGATGTTCCTCATCCTTCCCTTCAACTGGGCCCGCATTACGCTGATCGATTTTCCTTATATATTATGCTATTTCATGTTTTTCCTTGCCTGGTATCACATGGAGAGATACCGCTTGATGGCTCTTATCCTTTTCTTTGCTAGCTTCACGACCAACTCGTTGTTAGTTTTTTATGCTTTACCCATTGCCGATTGGTACTCACGAGAGAATCGAGTATTTATACCTTCAGCCATTCTTAATTGGGGCGCGGGTAAAATTGACTTCATGATCATTCCTTTCGTATACTGGGCCATCAAGAAAATCTATTTTCGGCCCTACGGTCTGTACGTCGGCTACAACGAGCAATTTTCCTTCCTTCATCTGCTTAGCAGCCCATACAATATGATTCGGGATTTCAAAAATTTGAATATCAACATCTCCGTTTTCATTTGTGCTTTTGTAACCACATGGCTCCTATTACCGATACCGGCCCAGCATGACCGACTCCAGAACGGGAGAAAACTCTTTATTACTTCAATTATCGCCTTAGCCTGCGCTTTATTTCCATATTGTATTCTAGGCCTAACCCCGACTTTCCTAGAATGGTCCTCCCGGCATCAGTTGCTCATGCCTTTGGGCGCGGCTATGCTCTTGGCCCTATTTCTCATGTCTCTCAATGCTGAATATCGGAAGATGGCGCTGGCCATCTGGATTGCGGGTTCTCTAACGATCACCGTGCAAACCTATTCAGAGTTGTATTTCGACTGGAATAAGCAGAAAGAGTTAGTGGCGCTTATGGCAGAAAACGACAGTATCCGCAATGCCGACTTGGTGATTTTCGACGACCACACCGAAAATGCCCGCAATCGCCAATATAGATTTTACGAATGGAATGGATTATTAAAGTACACTTTTTCAAACGAAATCCATTTCGGTATATCCCTAGATGAACAGGAACCCTATGATAAGGGCAGCTTTGACACCTTCTTTGTGGCCTGCCTTAACGCCAGGGACCATGTCCGCCGACCCAATCAGCATAGGGCCATGGTGAGAATAGAATATGCCGATAAAAATTCCAAGGCGCCTTTTAGTAGATTTTTACGACACTTCAAGCATCAGGGAAATTACAGTCTAGTCGTGTTTGGCAATGCATAATCGATCTTGTGACCCAAAACCCGAAAACCAGACCAGGGATTATGTGAAATTCGGGCCTTGGAGGGCATCCTAGAGGGAGCCCAGCCAAGGAGGCAGAGATGCCAAGGAAGGGACACAGCGAGGAGCAGATTGTCT
>TBL_comb47_HYPODRAFT_10003700_pt1 | contig 17975 bp, 21 predicted proteins | sample TroBogypolimnion_40_FD_10682 | JGI IMG/M metagenome (IMG submission 10682)
ATTATGAACGTCCAAATATGGCATTGGGCGGTATTACCCCGAAACAGCGACTGGCCATGGTTGCTTAACTTACTCTACCTCTGAGCTCGGTTAAAAATGGGGGGATTACCGGATAATATGGGGCAATTAATAAAATAAACCAACAGAGATCCTTGGCTAATATGGCAATTAAACAATTCAATGCAAGCTACCTAGCTCAAGAAGACCGCTTGCTATTTCGCTTTAATACTGTGGATGACTCCGAGTTTCGTTTTTGGTTTACGCGAAGAGTAACCCTTTTTATTCTTGCGGCCACCTCTCATTTGATTATTAAGAATCTTGAGAAAGTTCATGCGCCTGAAGTTGCAAAGGCCATAGATCAATTTGTAAATGAGTCAGTGACGCAAGCGCAAAAACAGGCTAATGAGGGAAAGACTGAGCAATATCAATCCGGAGGAAATTATCCTTTGGGGGCGGAGGCGGTCTTAATTTTAGATGTGAAGTGCAATTTAGAAAAAAAAGATAAAGATGATCTTTTGTTGATGGATTTTATTTTACCTGGTGGTGCAAATATCACCCTCTCAATGGCTGGACCAACTTTACGTGCAATGTGTGGATTGCTGAATCAACTCAGAGAGCATGCCGCTTGGGGTGAGATTCCTGAGTTAAATAATGAGGTTAAACCAATCGTTGCTGAGGGGGGTGAAAATGATACGGAGATGGACTCAAAAAAACCTCAAGTGCATTAATTCTTCAAAATCATATGCTGTATGGCTTCTGGCGCTGGGAAGCCTGCCGCATTTAAAGATTCACTCATCACTCGGTTAGTATCAAAATACACTTGCCAATAGTTTTCATTCTTACAGTAAGGCCGGACGGCTAATACAGGGCCTACCAAATTAAACTCAAGAATATTGACCTCAACTGCTGGTTGATCTAATACGTTTTCTATTTCAGAAACTTTTTCACGGAGTAAGGCCATGGCTGTAATCGAATCTGCCGCGCTGGAAATTTGGTATTTCATATCAACGCGACGAAAGGGGGTGTTGGTGTAATTTTGAATGTTATCGCCTAATATTTTGGTGTTACCAATAATGGTGGCGATATTGTCAGAAGTGTAGAGGGTTGAAGAGAAGAGTCCAATCTCTTTGACGGTTCCGGTGATGCCGACCGCTGTAATGGTATCGCCAACCTTAAAAGGCCGTAGCGCGATAATAAATATCCCTGCAGCAAAATTAGATAGTAGTCCAGCCCAGGCAGCTCCTATCGCAACGCCGGCGGTAGCAATCAGGGCGGCAAAACTCGTCGTTTGAATACCAAAGTTTCCAAGGATGCCAATGACTAGCAGAATATTTAATGTGACTGAAACTACTGAGTGCGCATAGCGCAAAATCGTGGCATCGATATGCTGGCGCTGTAATCCAAGCTTGATTACGCGTAGGGTTATGCCAATTAACCAACGGCCAATAATCCATATCGCAATCGCTGCCAGAATCTTAAGGCCAACATCGGTAGCGGCATTAATTAATACATCCTGAATATGGCCTAAATCGATTTCTTTCATTGCGTTCCTCAATGGATTGACTTAATTAGCAATTCGGCGAGCCTCAGTAAACTTAGCTGCCCAATAAGGGCTAGTAATGTATTCCAGTCTTACTGTGCCACCTGTGCTGGGCGCATGGACAAATCGGCCTTGCCCAACATAAATTCCTGCATGGGAGTACTTCTCGCCTGTTGTATTGAAAAAGACCAGATCGCCAGGAGCGGGCGGCTGATTATCAACGCTCCTGCCCACAGCGCTCATAGCTTGAATGGTGCGTGGTAGTTTAATGCCTGCGGCCTTGTTATAGACATACGCAATCAGCCCGCTGCAATCAAAGCCACCCCTGGGAGTATTGCCGCCATAGCGATAGGGTATATCGACTAAGCCAACTGCGGCAATAGAGATATCTTCCGTACCAACGCTGGTGTCCTGTTTAAATTGAGAGACTTTGCTCGTATTGGGTTTAGAGCTGAAGCTACTACAGCCTGACAATACCGATAGGATGCAAATAAAAATGCCGCACCCTAACAGAGTGCGGCATGAGGGGGTCGACTTAAAGTGCGTCAGCAGCATGATCCGCAAGACGTGAACGCTCCCCACGTGCCAAGGTCACATGTCCACCATGGCGCCAGCCTTTAAAGCGATCAACAACATAAGTTAAACCAGATGAACCTTCGGTCAAGTAAGGCGTATCGATTTGGGCAATATTGCCCAAGCAAACAATTTTGGTTCCTGGACCCGCGCGAGTGACCAGGGTCTTCATTTGTTTAGGAGTTAAGTTTTGTGCTTCATCAATGATTACAAACTTGCTCACAAAGGTTCTACCCCGCATGAAGTTCATGCTCTTGACTTTAATGCGTGAGCGAATCAGCTCCTGGGTGGCAGCACGCCCCCATTCACCAGCATTATCTTCATTGCGGTGAAGAACCTCAAGGTTATCGTCAAAAGCACCCATCCAAGGCTGCATCTTTTCTTCTTCGGTTCCAGGTAAGAACCAATGTCCTCGCCCACTGGCACAGTTGCACGGGTAATAATGATCTCGTTATAACGCTTGCTGTCTAATACTTGCTCAAGTCCGGCAGCTAAGGCTAGCAAGGTTTTACCAGTACCCGCTTGTCCCAATAAGGTTACAAAATCAACTTCTGGGTTCATGAGTAAATTCATGGCAAAGTTCTGCTCACGATTGCGAGCAGTCACACTCCATACATTATTTTTCTGGTGCGAAAAATCACGCAAAGTTTGTAGAAGTGCAGTTTTGCCATTGATTTCTTTTACCTGAGCATAGAANGGAGTNGATCCATCNGGATTCTCTTGGTAAACAAACTGGTTGACCAGCATACTAGGGACCGCAGGACCAGTGACTCGATAGAACATNGTTCCNGATCTTGAGTCAGCCCAGCTCTCCATCGCTTTGCCATGCTTCGGCCAGAAATCCGCTGCCAAGGCCATGACGCCTGCATACATTAAGTCACGATCTTCGAGCACTTGATCATTGAAATAATCTTCTGCGGGAAGGCCAAGGGCGCGTGCCTTAATACGCATATTGATATCTTTCGATACCAAGACCACCTCTTGACCTTTGCGGGTTTTTTGAAGTTCACTCACTACTGCCAAAATGAGGTTATCCCCCTTGCCTTCAGGAAGGCCTTCTGGAAGTGCTTGAGTGGTTAGTTTTGTTTGAAAAAATAAACGGCCAGATACATCCTGGTTGCCGAGTTTATTGAGTGGAATACCTTCGTCTAAAGTACCGCTAGTACCAGCAACCAATTGATCAAGCGAGCGACTCACTGTACGGGCATTGCGCGCTACTTCAGTCATGCCTTTCTTATGGTTATCCAACTCTTCAAGCGTGGTCATCGGTAAGAAAAGATCGTGCTCCGAAAAACGGAAGAGAGAGCTGGGATCGTGCATCAACACGTTAGTGTCCAAAACAAATAAGCTTGGAGGGCCTGTACGAATCATGCGTTTAGGCTTTTCCGGAACGGACGAGGCTTTGATTTCTGTTTTATTTGGGCGTGAAGCGGGGCGGTCCGCTTTGATTCGATCTAAAGCTACTTCAGCTGCTGAGAGGTCTTCAGGAGTCTCTTCAGTCCAGGGGGCAGAATGACTCTCCATTACAACCGGTTTTGCTGGTGCGGGACGTTTTTTTAAATTGGGGGTGTCCTTCGAGCTCAATTTCACTTGATCAGCAATTTGAGTTGGAATGGGGGGCAATGGCATGCAGACTCTCCTAAAAGAAAAAACCGCCAAGCAAGTTGCGTTGACGGTTTGTTGCGCTACTAATTAAAAAACAATCTAAAAAATTGAGGGGGTGCTCATCAAGCCTGTCCTTGCGTACTCAGGCTCCTGATTGAAACGGATGAACTGTATTTCCCGTCGTTTACGGCGCATGTAAACCACTTTACCCCAATTTTTAGAGTTTGCAAGCACCCGCTTACAAAATAATTAAAAAATTTATTTTGCTTCTTGAGCAGCCTGTAATACCTCTGTCACATGGCCCGGAACCTTGAGGCCGCGCCACTCTTTTACCAGCTTGCCGGAGGAGTCAAATAAGAAGGTGCTGCGCTCAACACCACGAACTTGCTTGCCATACATATTTTTCATTTTCATGACTCCAAATAGCTGGCAAAGCACTTCTTCAGTATCGGCCACCAACTCAAAAGGCAGCTCTAATTTGCTGCGGAAATTGTCATGTGATTTAAGGCTATCGCGTGATACCCCCACGACCAGGGTATTCGCTTTTGTGAATGCCTCAATATTGTCGCGGAACTCTCCTGATTCGGCAGTGCAACCTGGCGTCATATCCTTGGGATAGAAATAGAGAACCAACTTCTTGCCTTGAGCTGAAGTTGGAGAAAAGGTGAGTCCAGAGGTTGCAGGTACTTCGCACTGGGGAATGGGTTGTCCAATTGCTACTGTCATGATCATCCTTTGATTGATTAATGTTGCCTCAGATCCCTAATAATTCTGATGTTAATTATTTAGGGTGATTCAATAATTAACTCGCCACTTCTATTTGGTATTTCGCCCCAGGCGAGGGGTAATACAGCTATTTTATCGAGTTGTTTCGTAGCCGCCCATGATTGGTGTAACTCCCCCACGGTAACTAGTTCGTGACCTTGATTTAACCAGCCTATGAGCAACTTCTCAAACGCAGGGAGCAGTTTCTGGCCCTCTAGTTCTGCGTGGAGAGTGAAAACCTGGTCGTTTGGATTGCTACCAGTGATTTCTAGTAACTTGGTCACCGCGCCAAATTCATCGGCCCCATCAATACCAATTAATTCATCAAAAGTCGGTAAGGTGGTGGGATATTGCACATGCTTTGCTTTTCCGGAGGATAGCTGGAGACGATATGGCATTAAGTTGGGTTCTGCCCTGCCATCCGAGGAATAGGTGATGCCCCATTGATCGAGTTGCTCAAAAGCAGCTTCATTCATTTGCCAACCTGCAGCACCATAAGTGGCGGGAGGGTGACCAAATATCTCTAGAAAACGATCCCAACTTTTTTGCATCTGAGCCTTAGTCCAGACTACATCTTGCTTGCGCACATTATCTTGCCAGTCCACATGGTCCCAAGTATGGATTCCAGTTTCATGACCAGCCGCATCAATTGCTTGCATTTCCTTGGCAGCTTTTTTGCCAATATCAGGCCCCGGAAGCAATACACCATACAGCAGGGTTTTGATGCCGTAATGCTCAAGCACAGAGGTACGGCTGACCTTCTTAAGAAAGCCAGGCCGAAAGACGCGTTTCAGGGCCCACCCGGTATGGTCAGGGCCAAGACTAAATAGAAAGCTTGCCTTAAGGCCAAAACGCGCTAGGGCGCGGGCTAGGTTTGGAACGCCTTCCTGAGTGCCGCGTAAGGTATCTACATCTACCTTGAGTGCTATTTTGGCCATGAACCTCGGTGCTTACTCTTTATCGACCAGGTGACGGGCTTTTTCAACATCTTGACGGTATGCTTCAAAAATATTTTTGAGCGCATCAGCCATGGTTGTCGTTGGCTTCCAGCCTAATTCACTCATGGTGTTGTCAATTGCGGGAACGCGATTTTGTACATCCTGATAACCTTCGCCGTAATAAGCGCCTGAAGTCGTTTCCACGATCTTGACTGCGTTGGCTGTCTTTGCGTACTCAGGAATGCTTCTAGCAATTTCTAGCATTTGATTAGCGAGTTCACGCACGGAGTGATTATTTTTTGGATTGCCGATGTTGTAAATCTTGCCATTGGCTACACCATCTTTATTAGCAATGATGTGCATCAACGCATCGATACCATCATCAATATAGGTGAAAGCACGTTTTTGAGCGCCACCATCTACTAAATTGATTGGTTCGCCACGTACGATGTGACCGAGGAACTGAGTTACTACGCGGGAAGAACCTTCTTTTGGAGTGTAGATACTATCAAGGCCAGGTCCAATCCAGTTAAACGGACGGAAGAGGGTAAAGCGTAAGCCTTCCATGCCGTAACCCCAAATGACGCGATCCATCAGTTGCTTAGAGCAGGCGTAGATCCAGCGCGGTTTATTAATTGGGCCATAAACCATATTCGATTTCGCAGGATCAAATTCGCCATCTTCACACATGCCATACACCTCAGAAGTGGATGGAAAGACCAAGTGCTTTTTATATTTGACAGCTGAGCGAACGATTGGAAGATTGGCTTCAAAATCGAGCTCAAATACTTTGAGTGGTTGTTGTACGTAAGTTGCTGGAGTAGCAATCGCAACTAAAGGCAGTATCACGTCGCATTTACGGATGTGATACTCAACCCATTCTTTATTGATAGTAATGTCGCCCTCGAAGAAATGCATGCGAGGATGATTTATCAAATCACCCAAGCGGTCATTTTGCATATCCATGCCGTAGACGTCCCAATCGGTTGTCTCCAGAATGCGTTTCGAAAGGTGATGGCCAATAAAACCGTTTACGCCAAGAATGAGTACTTTTTTCATCTTTACTGCCTCGTATTAATCGAATCTGTTTGTGCCGCGCTAATTATTTTGTTTTGCTGGGAACCAATGGAGTATCTCTACTGCCTGTTGGTTGCCGCAAATCCCGAATACCCGATTATCAACCACTTGGATACCAGGCACCCCAAGATTGAGCTGACTCGGAAATGGCCCTTTCAGGGTAGTTTTTGCCACGATTTGATCTTGCCCTTGCCACTGCGTGAACGCCCCCGGATAAGGCGGGGCAACTGCTCTCACTAGATCATGGACCTGCTGGGCTGTTTTACCCCAATCTATGCGCCCATCCGCCGGTTTACGACCGCCAAAATAACTTCCTTTGGCCAGTTCATTGGGCTTTCTGGGGACCTTTCCCTGCATCAGGGCTGGCAAAACCTGTTTCATGACTTCAACGGCAGCTTTGCTCACTTTTCCAAACACATCTGTCGCCGTTTCATCTGGGCCAATACTGACTGCAATTTGACCAACAATATCACCCGCATCTGGCTTTGTTTCCATAATATGCAAGCTAGCGCCCGTTTGTATTTCACCATGCAAGATCACCCAATTGACTGGAGCGCGGCCGCGGTATTTTGGCAATAGCGAGCCATGCATGTTTAAGGCTGCAATCTTGGCGCAACTTAAGATCTCGCCAGAAATCATGTGTCTGTAATAAAAAGAGAAAATATAGTCAGGGGAGATTGCCTGAATTTTTGGGGTGAGAGTCTGTAATTCAGTGGCGCTCGGTGTGAGATACGGGATACCCTTTTCTTCACACAGCTTAGCAACACTTCCAAACCAAACATGTTCCTTGGGGTCGTCTTGATGGGTGAGAACGAGATCTATTGTGACGCCCGCTTCCAATAGTGCATTGAGGCAATTGACACCCACATCATGGTAGGCAAAGACGACCGCGTGCAATTATTTTTTCTCTAAAACGGTTTGAACTACGTAGCGTGGTCGTTGCCTTACTTGCTGGTAGATGCGACCCACATATTCACCTAGTAAACCGAGACCAAATAACATCACCCCAATCAGGAAAAAGGTGAGTGCGAAGAGGGTAAATACACCCTCTACTTCAGCCCCTAAAACAAAGCGACGAATCAGAAGGTAAATAAATAAACTGCCAGCAGCCAAAGATAAAAGCATGCCTAGACCAGAAAAAATCTGCAATGGCATCACCGAGAAACCGGTGACCAAATCAAAGTTCAGACGAATCAATTGATATAGGCTGTATTTAGATTCACCAGCAAAGCGCTCTTCATGCTTCACAGTAATCTCGGTGGGATTGGCTGCAAAGGTATAAGCAAGGGCCGGAATAAAAGTATTGCTTTCATCACACTGACGCACAAGATCAACAATACGGCGGCTATAGCCACGTAACATGCAACCTTGGTCAGTCATAGTGATGCGCGTAATGTTTTCGCGTAAGCGGTTCATTGCACGTGAAGCAAATTTTCTAAAAAAGCTATCGCGACGATCTGCGCGAATAGTTCCTACATAGTCGTGACCATGAATTAGTTGTTCAACCAGGGCATCAATTTCTTCAGGTGGATTTTGCAGGTCTGCATCAAGGGTAATGATGTATTGGCCTCGAGCATATTCAAAGCCAGCCATGATGGCCATATGTTGGCCAAAATTACTGTGAAAGAGTACGGCCCGTGTGACATCAGGGCGCAACTCTACTTGTTTGGCCAGAATGCCTGCAGAGCGGTCTTTGCTGCCATCGTTTACAAAAACGATTTCATAGGCAAGATTGCGCTTGCTGGCAAGGGAGTCCAAAGCAGGATAAAGGCGATCAAAAAGGGCTTGGAGGCCATCCTCCTCGTTGTAAACAGGTATTACAACGCTCAGCTTGGGTGTGCCGGTTTGGCTCTCTAAATTGGCAGTCATAGTGCAATTTTGCCTGATCTTCGATTTTCCCTGCATTTCTGCGGAAAAACAGGTTTTTGACGCTTATTGGACTTATTTTTTAGCGTGTTGCTGCAGAATGTTGACTAAGGCTTCAACTACTCGACCGATATCCTCATCTGCCATTCCCGGAAAGAGGGGGAGCGTCAAAATGGATCGGCCGATCCGCTGCGCAACGGGGGTTTCACTCGCTTGGTAGCCAAGATTTTTGTATAGACTAAAACCAGTGATCGCCGGGTAATGAACGCCAGTACCAATCCCAAGCTCTTTGAGCTCGGCCATGACTTGGGCGCGATCGACATTTAATTGCTCAAGAGGTAAAACGACTTGAAACATATGCCAATTAGTATCAGTGAAATTCTCCACTGGCAACTCTAACTGGAGATGCTCGAGGCCAGCACTTTTTAATTTTGCACGAAATGCATCAAAGTATTGACGCGCCAGATTGGTTCTGCGAATTTGATAGCTCGGTAATTGTTTGAGCTGATGCAAACCAATGACTGCATTGAGGTCAGTCAGATTATCTTTCCCGCCCAAGACCTCTACATCCATGCCGTCCATGCCTTGACGAGTAAGACCTTGCAGTCGCAGCTTTTCCGCTAGCAGTGCTTCCTGCTCATTATTCAGTACCAGGCAACCACCTTCTACGGTGGATAAGTTTTTGTTTGCCTGAAAACTAAAGCTCACTAAATCACCAAAGGCACCAATTTTTTTACCATTCCATTGGGAGCCAAATGCTTGGGCTGCATCTTCAATAACGCGTAAATTAAATTGTTTGGCTATTGCGTAAAGCTCGTCCATGTTGACCGGTAATCCAGCTAGATATACCGGCATGATTGCTTTTGTTTGTGGTGTCACTGCTGCTGCGATCTTGGATAAATCCAGATTGCGCGTTCTTGGATCAATGTCAACAAAAATAGGCTTTGCACCCACGCCTAGAATGACATTGGACGTGGCCACCCAAGAAATAGGTGTTGTGATCACCTCATCACCTGGACCAATTCCGGCAACTTGCAGGGCAATTTTCATGGTAGCTGTGCCATTGGCAAAACAGCGGACGGGACGGCCACCAAAATAGTCGCTTAATCTTGCTTCAAATTCAGCTAACTTAGGGCCTGAAGTAACCCAGCCAGAGCGCAATACCTCGCCCACCGCATCAATCGTTTCTTGGTTAAAGCTGGGTCGAGTGAAGGGGATAAAGGGCAGTACTGACATGGGCAACCTTCTGTTTGACTGATTGATTATTGAGAGGAGCTTACCGCATCTGGATGCTTCACAATTACCCTTCGAGAATCGCGCCCAAGCTCCTGCATGGGTAGCCCTGTTTTTTGCAGTTCTAGATATTGCTCTGGAACCATGAGGGCATAAGCACTTTGATCCTCATTCCAGCGGACTTTAAAAGCATCTAAGGAGGGGAGCCACAAATCGGGCTCTTGATTTACGCCGAACTCAAGTTCATCTGGAAACTCCACCATCACCATAGTTCTACCTAGGTAAAAAGGAACTGTGTGATCCAAGATACGGACAGAATAAATATTGGCGTTCTTGGGAATACTTGCTTTGACTTGATTAGCTAGATCGATGCCTGAAACTGCCCGACCCAAGACTTCATGGCCGGTGCCAGCAATAATCGCGCACAGAAAAAAACCACTCGCAAAGCTGGTAATACTGGCCAAACCATTGCGTTTGCTTTGTACGAATGCAAAGAGACTAAAGCCAATGAGCGCAATCAGAGCAGCAATGACCCAGTGGGTGTATTGGGTATATGCCTCAACCTCATCGGGTCGAGCTTGTTGGCCAATTGCAGACAAAAAGAAGAATCCCACAAAACCCAACGTTGCAAAACCAAGAGTCTGCAACTGCCAAGATTTAGAGAGTGAATTAATGAATCCTAAATTTCGATCTAGGCAATTGCCAACCAGCATTGCTAGTGCTGGAAAAATGGGAATGATGTACCCGGGTAATTTGGAGTGAGAAATACTGAAGAAACCGAGTATCACCAAAAACCAGCAGACCAAGAGCCAGCTAGGGGAGAAGTAACTACGTCGCTCGCGCCAGGCCTGTGCAATCGAGCTTGGGATTTGTGCTATCCATGGCAAGAAACCAATCAATAGCAATGGTATGAAATAGTAGATGGGGCCGGTACGACTATGGTCATCTTGGGTAAAGCGCTGCAAGTGTTCGTGGATAAAGAAAAACTCAAGGAATTCGGGATTGCGCTTGGCCACCAGCGCAAACCAGGGTGCAGTAATTGCTAAATAGAGTGCGATCCCACTAATGAGATACAGACGCTTCCAAATTTTCCAATCCCAAGCGGATATCGAATACACCACAAAGACCATCGCCGGAATTGCTATGCCAATGACGCCTTTAGAAAGGGTGGCTAATGCCATACAAGCCCAACAAGCCCACATCCAATTTCGAGAAAGCGTTTTATTTTCCGATGATTGTGCAAATAGCAAACTACAGAGTGCAGCAACTAAAAAAGCGGAAAGACCCATATCGAGGGAGTTGAAGTGTCCCGCAATCACCCACATGGGGCTTGAGGCAAGTGCCTAATGCGCCTAACCAGCCGGCTCGCGCGTTGTAAATTCGTGCTCCAGTAAAACCTATACAAAGAATAGTCAGAAAGCCAGTGAGCGCGGTCCACAACCTTGCCTGCCAATCGCCAATGCCGAATGCCTGAAATGCCGCAGCGGTCGCCCAAATTTGCAGGGGTGGTTTTTCAAAATACTTATAGCCGTTATAACGTGGGGTGATCCAGTCACCGGTGACCAGCATTTCGCGAGCCATTTCTGCATAACGACCCTCATCAGATGGAATAAGGTGACGATAGTTAAGTGTGCCAAACCAGAGTAAGCCATAGAGCAATACCAATAAAAGGATCTTGCCTGGATTTAAAGCGCTCGACTGCCGGATTTGCCCAAATTGCATTAAGCAGCATCCACGAGTAAGGCCAGCATCACCTTGCGACCCTCGCCTACCAGGATGTTGTAAGTTCTGCAGGCAGCCTGTGAATTCATGATCTCAAAGCCAATTTTTGCGTTAATGAGGTCTTTCAAAAGCTCTGGTTTTGGGAATTGCTGACGTTTGCCGGTGCCAATCAGAATTAATTCTGGTTTCAAATCAATCATTTGTGCGAAATGACTTGGATTTAACTCCTCAAAAGCAGCAACTGGCCAACGCGATATGGCGCCATCTGAACTCAATAAAACCGCATGTTCATAAGGGGTCTTATTAATCTCTACATAGCCATCGCCGTATCCGGTAATAGCATTGGCTCCGAAGTGGGGGTCAGATTGAAGCTTCACGTGGACTCTCTGTCATAATTATGTGGATTATAGCCAGCTGTTTTTTCCTAGATTTCAAGAACTTACCCTTTAATTTATTGTGAAACCCATCCTAAAGTCCGAAAAACTCAATAACGTTTGTTATGACATACGTGGACCCGTGCTGGAGCTTGCTCAGCGCATGGAGGAAGAGGGTCAAAAAATCATCAAATTAAACATCGGAAATGTGGGGGTATTCGGTTTTGATCCCCCTGAGGAGATACAGCTCGACATTATTCGTAATTTGGCTAATGCCTCTGCCTACTCAGATTCCAAGGGTATTTTTGCTGCTCGCAAAGCCATCATGCAGTATTGCCAAGAAAAGGGTATCCAGGGCGTTACTCTGGAGGACATCTATACCGGCAATGGGGTGTCTGAGCTCATCGTATTAGCAATGAATGCCTTGCTCAATACCGGTGATGAAGTCCTGGTGCCTGCGCCAGATTATCCTTTGTGGACTGCAGCAGTGAGTCTGTCTGGCGGTACTCCAGTGCATTACCTATGTGATGAATCCAAAGAGTGGGCTCCGGATTTAGACGATCTTCGTAAAAAAATTACGCCTCGTACTAAAGCGATTGTGGCAATCAATCCCAATAATCCCACGGGCGCGATTTACTCTAAAGAAATCTTACTTGAGTTGACGCAGATTGCGCGTGAGCATGGTTTGATTTTGTTTGCCGATGAAATCTACGACAAGATGTTGTATGACCAAGAGAAGCATATTTCACTTGCATCTTTATCAACAGACGTAGTGGTGATCACCTTTAATGGCCTTTCTAAAAATTATCGTTCTTGCGGCTATCGCGCTGGCTGGATGGTGGTTTCAGGTGATAAGGAAATGGTGCGCGACTATATTGAGGGTCTCAATATGTTGTCATCTATGCGTCTGTGTGCCAACGTCCCAGGGCAATATGCTATTCAAACAGCATTAGGTGGCTATCAAAGTATTAACGATTTAGTTGCTGAGGGTGGTCGCCTAGCAAAACAGCGCGATTTAGCCTGGAAATTGTTAACGGATATTCCAGGCGTTACCTGTGTGAAGCCAAAATCTGCCCTGTATTTATTTCCAAAATTGGATCGCGATATGTATCCAATTGAGGATGATCAGCAATTTGTTGCCGATCTATTAAAAGAGGAAAAGGTGTTGTTAGTGCAGGGCTCCGGTTTTAACTGGGTCCAGCCAGACCATTTCCGTGTAGTGTTCTTGCCCCATGAGGATGTGTTGAAAGAGGCTATTAGCCGCTTAGCGCGATTCTTGGAGCGTTATCGTCAAAAACATGGCCGTAAAGCGGCTTCAACAGCAGCAAAGGCATCATGAAACCGATTCAAGTTGGACTGTTAGGTATTGGTACTGTAGGCGGCGGTGTTTTCACCGTACTTGAACGTAATCAAGATGAAATTTTGCGTCGTGCTGGTCGTGGTATTCATATTCATACTGTTGCTGATCTCAATGTTGAGCGTGCCAAAGAGTTGGTAAAAGATCATGCGCAAGTAGTAAGCGATGCGCGTGCTGTCATTAGCAATCCTGAAATTGATATTGTGGTCGAGTTAATTGGTGGTTATGGGATTGCCAAGGATTTGGTGCTTGAGGCAATTGCTGCTGGTAAGCATGTGGTCACTGCCAATAAGGCCTTGATTGCGGTTCATGGCAATGAAATTTTTAAAGCCGCTCATGAAAAAGGTGTCATGGTTGCCTTTGAAGCTGCTGTTGCTGGCGGTATTCCAATTATTAAGGCTTTGCGTGAAGGTTTAACGGCCAATCGGATTGAGTGGATTGCTGGAATTATTAATGGCACAACCAACTTTATCCTTTCTGAAATGCGTGACAAGGGCTTGGATTTTGCTACCGTCTTAAAAGAAGCGCAGCGCTTAGGTTATGCAGAGGCTGATCCAACATTTGATATTGAAGGTGTGGATGCAGCCCACAAAGCAACCATCATGAGTGCGATTGCATTTGGTATTCCGATGCAATTTGAGAAGGCGCACGTTGAGGGCATTACCAAGCTCGATGCAATTGATATTCGCTATGCCGAACAGTTGGGCTACCGCATTAAGTTACTGGGTATTGCCAAGAAGACTGCTAGTGGGGTTGAGTTGCGCGTGCACCCAACCTTAATTCCTACCAAGCGTTTGATTGCAAACGTAGAGGGCGCTATGAATGCTGTTCAGGTATTCGGTGATGCAGTTGGCACCACTTTGTACTACGGCAAAGGCGCTGGATCAGAGCCAACTGCTTCAGCGGTGATTGCCGATTTAGTCGATATCACGCGCTTACTGGGCGCAAGCCCCGAGAATCGCGTTCCTTATTTAGCATTCCAGGCTGATGCAGTGCGCGATACACCTGTTTTACCGATGGGTGAAATCACCACTAGCTACTACTTGCGTTTGCGTGTTGCTGATCAAGCTGGCGTGTTAGCAGACATCACAAGAATTCTAGCTGCGCATGGCGTTTCGATTGATGCCCTCTTGCAAAAAGAGGCTGATGAGGGCGAGAGTCAAACTGACTTAGTGGCATTGACCCATGAAACAAAAGAAAAGAATATGCTTGCCGCAATCAGTGAGATTCAAGATCTCAAAACAGTCGCTGGTGAAGTAGTGAAAATTCGTTTAGAAAATTTGTCTTAAATTACGAGTAGGCATCGAGCAAGTACCCATATATGCGTTACCAATCCACTCGTGGCAATAGTCCACAACAATCCTTTCTTGAGATCTTACTTGGTGGTTTGGCGCCAGATGGCGGCTTGTATTTGCCAACGGAATACCCACAGATTACGCCGGCGCAGTTAGATGCATGGCGTAGCTTGTCATATGCTGATCTTGCTTATGAAATTCTCAGCTTATATTGCGATGACATTCCTGAAGATGATTTGCGAGCTTTGCTCCGTAAAACATACACTGAGCAGGTTTACTGCAATGGACGTCCTCAAGATAATGCAAAAGACATTACGCCTTTGCATTGGTTGGGTGAAGAGCAGGGAACTCGTATTGGCTTACTGAGTCTTTCAAACGGGCCTACCTTAGCGTTTAAGGATATGGCTATGCAATTGCTTGGCAATTTATTTGAATACGCCTTAAAGCGCGCAGGTCAGAATCTCAATATTTTGGGTGCAACTTCTGGTGATACTGGTAGTGCTGCCGAGTACGCTATGCGCGGTAAAGAGGGTGTCAAAGTATTTATGCTTTCACCGCGCGGCAAAATGAGTGCATTTCAGTCTGCACAAATGTATTCCTTGCAGGATCCCAACATTTTTAATTTAGCAGTTGCTGGCGTGTTTTTGATGATTGCCAAGATATTGTCAAAGCAGTTAGCAACGATCACGCTTTTAAGGCTAACAATCAAATCGGCACCGTTAACTCAATTAATTGGGGGCGGGTAGTCGCTCAAGTCGTTTACTACTTCCAGGGTTATCTCCTGGCGACTAGGTCTAGTAGTGAGAAGGTATCGTTTACGGTACCTTCGGGAAACTTTGGAAATATTTGTGCTGGGCATATTGCTCGCATGATGGGTTTGCCAATCGAACACTTAGTTGTTGCCACCAATGAGAATGACGTGCTTGATGAATTCTTCCGCACTGGCGTTTATCGTGCGCGAAAATCAGCGGAAACTTTGCACACTTCAAGTCCCTCGATGGATATTTCTAAGGCGAGTAACTTTGAGCGCTTTGTATTTGATCTGATGGGCCAAGATGGCAAGCTTACTGCTGATATGTTCAAGCAGGTGGACCAGCTTGGTGGCTTTGATTTATCCAAAGACTCTGTTTTTAAAGAGATCGGGAAGTACGGTTTCCAGTCTGGACGCAGCACTCATGAAAACCGCTTGGCAACCATTCGTAATGTAGATGAGCAATATGGGATCATGATTGATACCCATACCGCTGACGGCGTGAAGGTTGCTCGTGAGCATTTACAGGCAGGTATTCCGATGCTGGTATTAGAAACGGCATTACCTATTAAATTTGAAGAGACAATTGAGTTAGCTCTAGGACGCCCTGCAGAATGTCCTCCAGCATTTAAAGATATCAAATCAAAACCACAACGCGTTGAAAATATCGATGCTGATGTGAATCAGGTCAAAGCCTTCATCACTCAGCATTTGAATTAAATCAATTAGCGTCTCCATTATTTAAGGTCAGATGAATAAGCCGCCGATGTTGACTGCGCAAGAGGCCTTAGACCATCTATTGGCTCATGCAAAACCAGTTCACGAAAGTGAGCTTGTTACAACCCAAGCTGCACTTGGACGTGTTTTGGCTGGCGATATTGCTAGTCAAGTTGACGTGCCTCCCTTGGACAATACATCTATGGATGGCTATGCAGTGCGCTGCACTGACATCCTCTCGTCTGGCACTATTTTGAAAGTGACTCAGCGCATTCCTGCTGGATCTATGGGTCTTCAATTAGAGCCTGGAACTGCTGCACGTATTTTTACCGGAGCTCCTATTCCAGCTGGGGCTGATGCCGTAGTCATGCAAGAAGACTGCAGTGCGGTAGAGGGTCAAGCTGATCATATTCAAATTAATAGTGTTCCTAAATTGGGGCAATGGATTCGCCGACGTGGTGAAGATTTAAGTGCCAGTAAAACAGCTTTGCACGCCGGAATGATTTTGCGCCCACAAGAATTGGGAGTGGCCGCCTCAGCCGGTCTCACCCACCTCAATGTCAAACGGCGCATCAAGGTCGCCGCATTCTTTACGGGTGATGAGTTGACTTTGCCCGGTGAGCCGCTAAAACCTGGTGGAATCTACAATTCGAATCGCGATACCCTGTTAGCCTGTTTGCGCTCCTTGGGTTGTGATGCCACGGACTTAGGAATCGTGCCTGACCGTTTGGATGCAACCCGTGAAGCTTTACGTAAAGCCAGTAAAGAGCATGATTTGATCATTACCTCTGGTGGGGTATCGGTGGGCGAAGAAGATCATATTAAGCCTGCTGTGACTGCTGAGGGGCGTTTAGATTTATGGCAAATCGCTATTAAGCCTGGTAAGCCCCTGGCATTTGGTGCTGTTCGTAAGTCAGATTCATCTGCGGATGGAGAGGCCTGGTTTATTGGTTTACCTGGTAATCCAGTCTCAAGTTTTGTCACCTTTTTATTATTCGTGCGACCTTTTATTTTGAAGTTAGCTGGACGCAATGACTTATTTCCACCAAGCTATCAAATGCGGGCTGATTTTGATTGGCTTAAAGCAGATCGTCGCAATGAATTTTTAAGAGCCAAAGTCAATTCTAATGGTGGCCTTGATGTGTTTCCCAATCAGAGTTCGGGTGTGCTCACTAGCGCTTCATGGGGAGATGGTTTGATTGACTGTCCTGCCGGACAAACATTTAAGGCTGGTGCATTGGTCAAATACATACCCTTTAGTGCATTACTATCTTAAAAGATGTTTTGAGCTTAAGTGATTACGAAAGTCATATGAACCTTCAATTACGTTTTTTTGCCTCATTGCGTGAAGCCTTGGCTTGCTCCGAGGAGGCTATTGATATCCCAAGTCAGATTAAAACAATTTCGCATTTGCGTTCATATTTACGTGAGCGTGGGGGCCAGTGGGCTCAAGTGTTGGCGGAAGGAAAGCCGATTCGATGTGCGCTTAACCATGAGATGGTGCCTGAAGATACTGCATTGCAAGAGGGTGCTGAAATTGCCTTCTTTCCGCCGGTGACCGGGGGTTAAATTGACCGTTCGTATTCAAGAAGAAGACTTTGATCTCGGCACTGAAATTGCTGCCCTTCGCAAGGGTGATGCTCAAGTGGGTGCGATAGTCAGCTTCTTGGGCACAGTTCGCGATATGAATGAGGGTTGCCAGGTCAAGGGAATGACGCTTGAGCATTACCCACAAATGACTGAGAAATCACTAGAGAATATTGCCACTCAAGCCAAAGCGCGCTGGGATATTCGGCAGGCCTTAATTATTCATCGGGTTGGCCCACTGCTTCCAGAAGATCAAATTGTCCTGGTTGCNGTGACTAGTGGCCATCGCGGGGAAGCCTTTGCTGCATGTGAATTCATCATNGATTACCTCAAGACTGCAGCCCCTTTTTGGAAAAAAGAAGAAACTCNTGGGGGTGGTCGGTGGGTGGATGCGCGCGTTACTGATGATGTGGCTATGGCACGCTGGGNAGAAAATAAGCCCAAGAGCTAAACGGTTATCAGATAAAAAATCATCAGAAAGGTATAGAATCTGAATGATGCTACCGCGCTCTTCTAAAACAATCGTTTTAGGTATTTGCCTCTTTTTATTCGCCTTCAAGGTTGCAGCTTCAAGT
>TBL_comb47_HYPODRAFT_10003701_pt1 | contig 17974 bp, 16 predicted proteins | sample TroBogypolimnion_40_FD_10682 | JGI IMG/M metagenome (IMG submission 10682)
TGGCAAAGGTAACTTCCTTTAGGACCCATTTAAGCGAGTGCCTCGATTTAAATTTAGGACTAAACCACTCAAATACCCTACTCCACTTATTCGGGTAACTCTTATAAGCTTTGCCAAGATTCGTAACTGTTATAGCGCCCATTAGAGTTCATCCTCCATCTCGTGAATGCGAGAGCGAAAGAGTTTAATACCTAAAAAGCAGAGGACAAAAGAAATAGCCGCCAAAGGTAAGAGAGAGAGCCAATCCGGCCACTGCCCCTCTACAAATATTCCCTGATACGACTGGATCAAACCAGTCATCGGATTTAGAAACATGAATGCCTGAATTTTAGGGCTCACGATAGACAAAACATAAACCACTGGAGTGAGCCAAAACCAAAATTGCAAAAAGATATTAAAAAACTGACCGATATCTCGAAAAAATACGTTTAAAACTCCGATGTTTACACCCAGTCCAATGGCAAAAAAAACCTGCAACAACAGCAAGGGAAAAATTGCAAGGAAGGCCCAACCCGGAAAATTACTCGTACCAATCAAAAACAGAGTAAAAATCCCAAAAACAATCCAAAAATTCAGACAAGCATTTAGCACCACAATAATTGGTAAACAAATTCTTGGAAAATTAATTTTTTTAATTAAATTCGCATGCTCTAAAAACATTACTTGTGAGCGCCCAACAATTTCAGAAAATAAGTTCCAAGTTAGCAAACCCGAACACAAATAAATACTAAAGGAATATTGGTTGGGATTACCTGGTAATCGATTGTGCATAACTTGAGAAAAAATCACCGTGTAGACTAAGATCATTGCTAGGGGATTTAGCACCGTCCAAGCTGCCCCTAATAATGAATTTCGGTACTTGAGCTGGAACTCACGCTTCACACTGCCTAGAATAAATCCGCGGTAATTCCAAATATCCCTAAGCATCCCCATAAAATATAATTTCTCTTTCTACTATTTCGTGAGGAATTAAAAAAGGGATCCGGCGGCCATCTTGCTGATAACCTGATCAAGTGTTACTTTTGCTTGCCAACCTAATTGCTTTTGCGCTTTTGATGGATTTGCTTTGCTTATATGAATATCAAGCGGCCTAAAAAAAGACTTATCCACCTGAACATACTTTTGCCAATCTAAGCCATATGGCTCAAACGCCTTTTCAACAAACTGCTCTAGCGAGTGGGATGCCCCTGTAGCAATAACGTAATCATCAGCAGCTGGGGTTTGTAGCATCATCCACATTGCCTCCACGTACTCCGGTGCCCAGCCCCAGTCGCGCGTAATGTCTAAATTACCTAAGACCATATTCTTTAAATTACCCGCCGCAACTTCTTTTGCGCCATTGATAATTTTTTGCGTCACAAAGCGCTGCGGACGTAGCGGCGATTCATGGTTAAAAAGCAGACCCGTGCAGGCAAATAAATCATATGCTTCACGATAGTTAGCTACCTGCCAAAAGCCTGCTGCTTTAGCTACTGCGTAGGGACTACGTGGTCTAAACGCGGTTTCTTCATTCGCCGGCTCATCGCCCGTATCTCCAAAGGCTTCACCAGATCCTGCGTTATAGACCCGAATTTTTTTATTGGTAAAGCGCACTGCTTCTAATAAATTCAGAACTCCAGCCGAAATACTTTCCATGGTTTCTACTGGCTGACTAAAAGATAGGCCGACTGAAGTTTGACCGGCTAAGTTGTAGATTTCAACCGGCTCGTATTTAGTAATGACCTGCAAGACGCTGCGAAAGTCATTTAAGGACATTGAGGTTAAAGTCACTTCAGACTTAATGCCTAATTTGTCTAAATTGGAGAAAGTGCTGGCCTCAGCATCACGAGAGGTACCAATAACTTTGTAGCCCTTAGATAGCAAGAGTTGGGCTAGATAGGCCCCATCCTGACCAGTAACCCCGCAAATTAAGGCTATTTTACTCATATTAAGACTAATTATCCATTAAAATCAAGTACTTACAGAATAATAACCTAAATAGAAGCTATCTGCGGCCTTTACTCGTATTAATACCCGTATCGTTATAAAGATTATAGCCTTCTGGGGGGGTAAATGTCCTAGAAATACCTAAAAATAGACCCAAAATAGGGTATTCACTGGAAATGCCCAAAGTGAAGATCAAGCTAAAGAATCAGGGGTAAGAGCGCTAATACCGTTTACCACTTTTAGCTCCTCCAGCGGTCTACCCACTCATTCTGTGGACTGCTATTGATGCTTGATCAATAAATTCCAATTCCCATGGGTTAATATTCTTTTAATGCACCAACTCTTGATTACTTCCCTCTGTAGTTTTTTTACCAGCCTGTTTACTCTCCTGTTGATTTGCTGGCTAAACAATAAGAATCATTCTTTTTTTAAAAATTCACGAGTTAAAACCAAGCAAGCGGTTCATAGCCATCATGTTTCCAGAATTGGAGGCCTAGGAATATTCTTAGGCCTTGTTTTTTCGATCATTATTGGCAAGCTAGGTAGTGGCACTTCCTCTATCGAGTGGTTATTACCACTGTTTTTAACGCCCCTTTTTTTGACAGGCTTATTTGAAGATATCTCAGAAAAAATATGTGCAAGGACTCGCCTTATTCTCATTATTTTCAATTGCACTATCGCTATTTATTTTTTTGGGATACCCATTATAAAAGTCGACATCCCAGGAATCGATTATCTTTTAGCTATTCCATTGATCGCTTTTGTTTTTAGTGTTTTTGCCATCAGCGGACTGACTAATGCTTATAACCTCATCGATGGAGTCAATGGGCTCGCTAGTATGACTGCAATCATGGCATTAGCTGCCATATCTTATGTTGGCCACCTGCAAGAAGATACTGCAATAGTATTTTTATCGGTATCGATGATTGCCTCATCACTTGCATTTTTTGCGCTCAATTACCCCAGAGGATTGATCTTTCTTGGGGATGGCGGGGCCTATCTTTTTGGATTTGTGATTGGGATGCTCAGTATTTATACCTCGCATGCCTATCTGGAAATATCGCCTTGGTTTTTTGTTGCAATCAACATCTACCCCATTACAGAGACCTTTTTTACAGTCGGACGAAGAATCCTGTATCAAAAAAAGAGTCTCTTGGTATCCGATCGACTGCATCTTCATTCTTTACTGTATCGCCGCGTTCTACATCAGCCAAAATTTAACCAAGAGGCTGAACTGATTGTTGCCAATTCAAAGGTTGCGCCTTATCTATGGCTCCTAAATTTAATCACTTTAGTGCCGGCACTGATATGGTGGAATTCGACGCCCATCATGGTGATCGCCTGTCTGATTTATATAGCCTGCTACCTATGGCACTACTCCAGATTAGTTCGCTTTCGGTCTCCGCCTTGGCTCTCGTAACACAACCCTGCAGACGAACGATTGAAGTTATGGCAGCGGTCTATAGATCAGCCTTCATTGCTCATATGATTCATTGAAACTTACTTTTATCACCCTTACCAACCAATGACTTTAGTCGCCCCCGCAAATACTATCTACCAATATCGCAAACTTATGTGGCTGATTTTGTTCTGCGCTGCGGGGCTACTCTTTATCTGGCCACTGCCCGGTACGATCGCACTTAGGCATGTAATTTTAGGTATTGGTTTTATTGCCAGCCTTTGCTACCTCCATCAACAACGGCTTTCTTTTCTAGAGCGTACAGCCTGGCCTACTTGGCTATTTTTAGGATTTTATGGATGGTTGATTATTCATCTAGTATTTTTTTCTAATGAACGAGGCTTACAAATCGCAGAACTATCCAGTGTGTGGATGCGATCTGCACTAGCCACTCCATTAGGCCTTGCTTTAGGTTTAATGCTGACTCAAGTGCAATATAAATCAGGCGCCATTGCTCATCAGAAATCTTTGTTTGAACAATATTCGGTGCCGATTATTTTTTTTGGTCTTTTAGGCACTTTTCTGATCTTTTTTAGCCGGTATATGTATGAAGTCTTAGTGACTGGCACATGGTTTCACTTCCCCTTTTATGAGATTCCATATAAAGCGAAACCGCCGTTTGTCATAGGAAGCGCCCTATTGCTACCACTGTGTTTCATCATCATTAATAGATCCTTAAACTCTTTAGCAAATAAATACTGGATTTTTTTAGCGCTATTTGGTGTTGCAGCAGTCTCATTTGGAGATTACTTTGCTAATACTAAAAATGGCATGGCTATTCTTGTAATCTGCTTTGCTCTTTTCTTGCTTAAGCTCTTGATATCAAGACAATGGAATGCCAATAAACTTTTCTTAGGGATCCCCATCCTAATTATCCTATTAGCTGTAATGGTGCTTGGCATTAATCAGCATATGGCTAAAAATTCAGCTTGGCCAAATCTTGTGGCTGATATCAAGGTAGCTTCTGATATTCATCATCAAGACTGGTGGAAAGATGACAAAGTCTGCTGTGCACCCATTAATTCTGCTGGCGTTCAGGTTGATACCAGCACCTACCAAAGGACTGCCTGGTTTATTGTTGGCGCGCATCTACTTGCTGAGAATCCCCAAGGCTATGGATTAATTCATCATTCTTTTGGATGGCTTGCTGGTGAGAAGTATCCTGACTTTTCTAAACCAATTGGAGGAACGCGCGGCGCAACTCATAGTGCCTGGATGGACTTTGCTTTAGCCGTTGGAATTCCTGGGCTGCTTATGGTTTTAATTCCGCTTTTTGCTTCTTGGTATCGCTCCCTATCTCAAGCAGGATTGTGGGCTTCCTATACCTCCTGGACTATCCCAGTATTGACATTTGCCTATTTAATCACTGAAGCAAATGAAGCGCACTTTATCGAGTTGTTATTTTTTATGACAGCGTTTTTTTGTGGGATCACAATTCAAGAGTTAATAAAAAATAAACAGCCTATATCCCTTTAGATATTTCCTTTTTGGGTATGCGAGTCACGCGATAGAAAATAAGAGTTACTGTAGACAAAACCGCAACGATAGGATTTAGTAAAATCAACAAAGATACATCATCTACAAACCAATAATTTTTTGGCGACAGCAAAAAAATACAAGTGAAAAAAATAATAGCCTGTGAAATATTCACCATACTTCTTTTTTCGCTGAAAGTGGATGGGCCATCTTCCATCTCCATGCTCATGGCAAATAAGGGGAGAAAAAAGAGTAGTAAATGATAATCCGCAAAAATTGCGGTTGATAACATGCAGGCTATGCAAAGCAAAAATATCGATGTAGTTTTATCTATTTTTTTAGCTAAAGATCCGAATACTACAAATCCAGTAACTAATACTCCGACGATGAGCCCAATAATCTCAGCACGTTTACTGTAGCCTGATAACGCTTTCAATAGCCCAAAGAGGCTTGAGTTATAGGCATCTCCCCCACCTCCAGCAACATACAAAGAATGGTAGATCGCAAAACCCTTTAAAAAGATTTCCAGGGTGTAGTCTGGGTATAGGCTTGCATCTATCCAAACACTTAGAAAAAAAATAATTAGTGATGAGATTACAAATATCATCACCTTTCTTAACCAAAACTCTTTAGGTAACAAGACTAGAGCTGGTAGTAAAAATATGATATTCGGACGGATATTGACAGCAAGCGCTAAACAAAGAAGGCCCAATAAAACCTTTTTTTTGCGCAATATTGAGATGACAAAAAAAGAGGCGAACACCGTTGTGAGTAAGGAAAAAAGATTGCCCCTTTGAAGAGCAAATAAAAAGGGGTAAGAACACAACAGGCAGGCAGTCCAAACCCAGCTCTGCTTTGAATCCTGAGTAACGAATTTGGTTAACAAAACCAATCCAATCGTCACCAAAAAGACGCTTGAGTAGAACACGATTTGAGGTGGAATGAACCACATCAAATTTAAGCTTAATAACGATATGAGAGTAGTAAATGGCGGAAGATGAAAATGCGTTATTCCATTGGAGGAAAACCCAGCCATACCGGAATAGGGATTATGATTTGCGTACTCCTGAAACAATTCTAGCAAGCCAAAATTACCATTCACCATCAGATCTTTTCCACCTGGATAAGACAGCACTACTTTGATGAAGTCGCCAAATTGATCCTTTGAAAAGATATAACTTACTTGGTCTGAAAGATTAAATGCCTGCAATAAAGATACATATATTGCATTTATAGCGCTAAACAGAAAAATGAGCTTCAAGCTTTGTAGAGCAATATTTGAGGGTGGAGTCATGTCAGTCCTGCCGTTGAAGTGAAATGAAGTCTAATTTTTTCTACGGTAATCATGAGACTTTTTTAGCAAGGCAAAAAATAGTTAGTCCGGCAAGGCGATTCCTTTTCATGATCGACAACTCAATGGAACACAAGCCCTTAAGAATTTGATTTGTTATGCACGAGTGTTGCTTTAATTCAGAACGTACCTCTTTTTTACTTTGAAATAGTTTTTTAAAAAATCTCAATAGTGCCGCTATAGGAAAAACGAGTAAAAAATAATAGGCGCTACGATTAATCTTTAGGCCCGCTTTTTTTACTGTAGCTTCTAAAGAGCTCAGTGTATAGCGACGTTTGTGCTCTAAAAATTCATCATGCCCACTCCATAAAAATTGAAATGCTGGGACAGTAATTAAAAAATGAGTGTCATTTGGGACTTTTTGGACATACTCAGAAAGGAGCTGAACGTCATCATCAACATGCTCTAAGACATCCATCAGCAAGACTAGATCAACATCCACATGGTCTATAGAAGTTTTCATATACAGAGGTTTACCAAGAAATTGATCGGCAGAATCACCGTCATAACTTGTATCCACGCACCAGGCTTGCTTGGCATCGGTCTTTGCTAAGAGGAATTTAGTAAAGAATCCTGAACCCGCTCCGACATCCAAAATACTTGTAAAGCGACCGGGGGCAAGAAATTGCATTAAGGCTTTGGATTTTGAGCTGTAATACCAGTGATCACCAATTTTTTCGCCCAGGATAGATTCTTCTTTTAAGTCCATTATTGATCCTCTAAGCCATATACTTGCCTGACTAAAAAAACGGGCCTTCTTTTAGATTCAATATAGGTTCTACCCAAATACTCTCCCAGAACTCCAATTCCTATTAACTGCAATCCTCCAAGGAAGGTCACTGCAACCATCAAAGATGCATATCCAGGAACATCTACGCCGCTAATCACAACTTTTCCTACAATGTAGATTGCAAAGACTAAAGAGGTCAGTGAGGTCAAGATACCCAGATAGGTCCAGACCCGTAATGGCACTGTACTAAAGCTTGTTAAGCCCTCAAGAGCAAAATTCCACAATTTCCACGCAGTAAATTTTGTATTCCCAGCCACTCTTTTGGGTCGCACATACTCTACGGTAGTGGTTTTATAGCCAACCCAGGCGAAGAGCCCTTTCATGAATCGACTCGTTTCAGGCAATTGCTTTAGAGCCTCTATGACTTTCCTATCCATCAATCTAAAGTCACCTACATTATCTGGAATCTGGAGATTAGATAGTTGATTGTGGGCTTTATAGAAAAAGTTGGCGGCTGCTCTTTTAAACCAGGAATCACTGTCACGATTAATTCTTTTTGCTAAAACCACTTCGTATCCATCGCGCCATTTTTTGATCATTTCTAAAATAATACTCGGTGGATCTTGCAAGTCTATATCAATGGGAACAACAACATCTCCCGATGCAATCTGCAAGCCTGCCGAAATAGCGGCCTCTTTTCCAAAATTGCGACTAAGGTCAACCACTACTATACGACTGTCGTTCTGCTGCAGCATGAGCAGCTCATCTAATGTTGCGTCTGTACTGCCATCATTGATAAAGATGATTTCCAAACTAATGAAGACTTCTTCATCAAAGACTTGATCAATAGCAGTCATAAAGCTTTTAGAAACACTCTGTTCATTAAAAACAGGCGCCACCAATGATAGTTTCAGTTTTTGCCTATGTTCATTTTTCATTAAATACTATTCTCGATTGGTTGTTGAAAAATCTAGAAATTGATTCGCTCTTTTTCAACAACGATAGGCCTATTTTGCACATAAGTATGAATGGACCCAATATATTCTCCTAAGATGCCAATAAAAAAGAGCTGTACGCCAAATAAAAAGAATAAGCCAATCACTATTGGGGCATTTCCCATGGGAAATGAACTCCAAAATATCAGCTTTAGGATCAAAAATACAAATGCAGTCAGGATACTTAAAAACCCCAATAAGAAACCAACCAACGCTGCTATTCGAATGGGAACCTTTGAGTGACTAACCATACCCAACATGGCGATATCAAATAAAGTGTAAAAATTATTCTTAGTAATTCCACGCAATCTTCTTGGCTGTACAAACGGCACTGTTTTTACTTCATAACCTAACTCGCAGATTAAGCCACGCAGGAATGGGTATGGGTCATTAATTTCCCTGAGCTTATCTAGTACACGCTTATCGTACAGCCCAAATCCCGTTGAATCCTTAATAATTTCAACTTCAGAAATTCTGTCAATAAAACGATAGTAGACTTTTCTAAAAGCATGCATCAATGGACTACTCTTGCTCACTGGCTTAATCGCCATAACCAATCGGTAGCCCTTTTCCCATTCGGCAATAAATTCAGGGATCATTTCCGGCGGATCTTGTAAGTCAGAGGCTAGATAAATAGTTGCCTCGCCACGGGATTGCAAAATACCGTAATAAGGAGATCGGATATGACCGAAATTACGGGCATTAAGAATGACCTTAATTCTGTGATCTTGACTTGCTAGCTCCTTGAGCTTTACTTGAGTGCCATCAGTTGAGCAGTTATCAATGACTAAGAATTCAAAATCGTATTGATCAAGGTGAGCAATCGAAGTCTTTACTCTTCTGAGCAATTCTTCAATATTGTCTATTTCGTTATACGTTGGCGTAACGATTGAAAGTAATGGTTTCGTCATATTTATCTCGGGGTAGCAATCGTAATCATATTTCCAAGCTTAAGGCCAATGGTGAAATTAAAGAGCTTTGGTACCGACTTCACTTTAATACCAAAGGCCCATAACAAATGCTTTAGTAAGAAACTAAACTCAAAATAGTTCTTTGTTTTTTCAATAGTATTTACTTCATAGCCCGCTTTCTCAAGCAGATTAGAGATGGATTGCGGGCTATAGATTTGCGGGTGCTGCAAACAAAACGCTGGCCAACGCCGGTTGACAATTTTTCGCAGCAAGGATTGCTCATTATGAGTAACCAACAATAACTTAGCACCTGGTAACAATTTGTTTTTCAATTCTGACAAGGTTGCAATGGGGTCCAAAAGATGGTCAAGTACCTGAATTATTACTGCGACGCTGGAACTTTGATCTGGAATCGCTGAAAAACCAAACATATCTTCAATAATCGTGAACGGCTTTCCTTCTACTGTTTTTGCTAAAGCATCTGCTACGAGAACATTTGGCTCACATAACCAGTATGAGTCGAAGTGACCTTCTTTCTTGCAATTAACGGTAAAGATACCAACGTCAGGCCCCACTTCAATATAACCCTTATCTAATTTTGAAAAGCGCTTGAGAACATCAAAGTAGCCCTTTTGGGTCTTGAGCAGTGCAGCAACAGGTACAACATCCATATTAGGGGGCATTTGACTATATAGCGCTTCAAGTTCATCCGGGCGATAAAAAATCGGCGCAAAAAGAAGTTCACATACCTCACAGCGCGCATAGGAAAAGAAGATCTTTTCTTTAAAAAAACCATTCCAGTAAGGAACTAACTCGTCATAACTGAGGTCCTCACCTTTTTTCTCAGAACTCACCTCTATGAGAGCTTGTGTTTCATTCTGGCAAATAGGGCAATATCTATGAAGGTAATTGGAATTGCTCATTTAATGCTTTCTTGAGTCGACTTAAAAGTAACAGCGTTATGCCAAAAATAACTAGTGACGATGATAGCGATTGCAAACAGAGTTTGAGAAATAATGGGGTTGATTTTAAAAATTTCTACTAGTACTGGCAAACAAATTAAATTTAATAATAAGTAGAAGCCATGAAACATAAAGAACTTGATGTACTCTTTTCTGAGATTCCCTTTTGTCTTAAATACATAGTACTTATTACTCACAAAAGAAAATGTAATACAGATTAGCTGCGCAATAATTAAAACCTGAATATAGCCCGCGCCTAATGGATTCAATATGATAAACAGCAAGGGATAAACCGATAGGCCTACGATTGTATTAATGCCTCCAGCAATCAAAAAGCGCAATTTTTTCTCATGGCCAGATACCATTTTTAAAATAGCGTGTTTTAATTTAAGAAACATTTTTTAGCTAGATGACTAATCTTCAGCCGGTGAATCAATAATCATGTTGTCTCGCAAGATTTCTCGTGGCAAGAATGGTGATAAATCTTCCAAAGGCGGAGATGTGATACGACCATCTGGATGTTGCTTAGCGCCTAGTTTCGGAGCAAAAGAAACATTCTCATCAATCATGATTTCACAGACGCAAGGTCCTGGCTCTGCTAGCGTCTTGGCTATCGCATCTTTCATCTGATCATGGGTCGAAACCTTGCGATAAGGCAGATCAAAGGCAGCGCTTAATTTTTCAAAGCTTGGGAAGGTGACACCACTCTTAGGCCCCCCTCCAACTTCTACACCATTAAAAAAGTTACGGTGAGTTTGAAAGATCGATACATAACCACTATTATTTAGAATAAAGATCTTGATGGGGTATTGATTGCCTGCAATGGTTTGCAACTCTTGCAAGTTCATCATAATGCTGCCATCACCTGCCAAGCAAATAATCGATTTACCACCAGAGGCTTTGTGTGCGCCAATGGATGCTGGCAAATCGTAGCCCATGGTTGCGCAACCTGAGTTTGTCCAAAGTCTTTGACCCTGCTTAATATCTGCTGACTGAAAACTTACTACACAGGCACTACCATTACCCGTAACTACAATTTGCTCTTCAGGTAGTTGGCTAAATAACTCACCCATAAAGCAATATGGATTCACTCTTTCATTCTCCCAATACTCAGGAAGAATGATTGGGAATCGCTGCATACGCTCTTTAGCCCAATTCATCCATTCAATATGACTTGTTGTTGGACCAGGGTATGGGGCATTCGCCAGAATGGGCAATAAGTCTTTTAAATTTGCATGAATTGGCATATCTGCTGTGACAGAAGGCTTCTTGAGCTCAGTCTCGTCAATATCCACCCAGATCTTAAATGCTTCACGAGCGAAAGACTGCCAGTTATAACTCACTTGGCGAATATTTAAACGACTACCCAATACCAATAACAAGTCGGCATTTTGGGCAACGAAATTTCCAGCGCGATCACCAATAGTTCCGGGTCTGCCTGCGTAGTTAGGGTGCGCATTCCAAATTACATCATGGGCATTCCAGCCAGTTACTACTGGAATCTGCAATTTCTCAACCAACTTCAAAAATGCTTTGTGTTCACCGCTCAAACGAATGCCGCCACCAACAAAAATCACGGGTCGTTTAGCTGCTTGGATTTTTTCTAAAATTGCTTGGCTTGCCTTAGCAAGATCTACTTTTTTCCAAGGCTCATCTAATTCTGCCAGATCAAATCCAGGCAAGGTATCTGGATCAATTTGCGCGCCTTGAACATTCAGTGGGATATCCAGCCAAACAGGTCCAGGGCGGCCAGAAGTGGCAATATAAATCGCTTTTTCCAAATGGTAGCGAATGGTTTGTGGATCAGTCACCATTTCGCAATACTTGGTAACTGGTCGTACCAATTCTTCGATATCTAACTCTTGATCGCCGTATTGACGCAATGGAAGCCCAGTACTACGTACCGTAGTCTCAAATTTCACCTGACCGGAAATGACCAACATTGCAATGGAGTCCACAAAAGCGCCATACACACCGGTAATAGCATTGGTGCCACCAGGGCCAGAAGTGACGTTCACTACCGGCAATTGATTAGTTAAGCGGTAATAGGCTTCCGCCCCAATAGCACAAGCTTGTTCGTGGTGATTAAAAATGCAATCTAAGTTTTTATTGGTTCCAAATGAATGGTTCAGATGCATGGCACCTCCACCCGTCACCATGAATACATGCTTTACCCCGTACTCAACTAATTTTTGCGCTACGTAATCAGATAATTTCATTTTTCAGTCTTTCTCCATCCATTCCAATATGCTGTTCTTTCAATGGCTTGAGCCAAGCTTACCGTTTGAACAACGCCCAAGTGATCCCGAATCTTTTGATTACTCGGAACATAGCGACCTGGATTCCAACCAGAATCGCTTAAACACAAAACCTCATAACCATGGTTTCCCAGTAGCGATGAGGTTAATTTTGCTAAATCCGCTATCGATATACCCTCTTCTGAGCCAACGTTGTATGCCTGACCCGAATTGCCATGTGTAAGGATTCCCAGTAGCCAAACTATCAAATCGGACGGGTATAAATAAGAACGCTCAGGTCTACCATCTCCTGAAACAGTAATTTTTTTTCCTGCTAAGGCATCACGAATAAAATTACCCGCTGCAAAATGGATATCTAAATTCAGCAATGGGCCTAGTAGGGCAAAGATACGGGCAACTACTACATTCAACCCAAATTGTTTAGCGTAAATTGCACATAGCATTTCTGAGGCACGTTTACCCTCTGCATAGGTATTTTTAGGATTTAAGCAATCAGGTGCACCTAAATAATCCTCAGGAACGAACTGGACCTCTGGGCCTTGCTGACCATAGATAGCACCGGAGCTTAGATAGAGCACTCGTGGGATCTTCGCCTTTACAGCAAAATCTAATGCCTGCCTTGTGCCCAATACAATCGTGTCAAACATTTGCAATGGATTATTCTCATTAAGATCAGCACTTGCATCAGTTGCCGCATGAATTAAATGGGTATATTTTTTCGCCTCCAGCAAGCGCTCCATCGGTAAATTGATAATATCACCAGCAATAAACTGAAAATGCCCCTCTTGAAACAGATGGGCATTTTTGACTCGAAAATTTTCAGGATTTCGTGTAAGCACTGTGACACGAATATTAGAATCTTGCGTCTTATTTGAAAAATGAATTGCTTCCAATAGCCAGCTACCGATAAACCCCGTGCCCCCTGTTAAAAAAACATGGGCGTCTTTTAGACCAGCAAATGATTGTGAGCCATCACGAATGATTTGTTCAAAATCATCCTCTAATTTCCATGGAATCAAATTATTAGTCATTTTCATTCGCTTTTCGTGCTACTAGGCGGCCAAATATCCGTAAGACAGCAGCGCTTCACGATAGGCTCTCTCAATAAGTACTTTAGATTCATTATTTTTAGTAGTCGAAATCAATGCTAGGCACCCATCTTTTTGAGGGATAACGATACGGTATTCATTTTGACGGTGCTTTTTATCACCCTCAAATTTATTAAGTACCGAGTTGAAATTAATCTTTTCTAAGGCCTGCTTCAACTCATTCTCAATGGGCTTTAATAAATTCACTAAATAGGCGTTTAGTTGGCTAACGCGAGTTAGTCCCGTGCCGCCAAGATGCTCCACCAAATTAGCATAGTGATTAGCCACAAGCATCCCAAGTGCCACTGCAACTCCATGGGCAATTTCAAAATTAGAAGATGCCTCTAGGGCATGACCAAAGGTATGACCATAATTTAATAGCAAACGCTCCGATTTATCAAACTCATCAATTTCAATAAACCACTTTTTACCCAATAATGCAGTCGAGACTACCTTTACACCCACTTCACCATTCATTGGAAAGTGAGGATCTAATGCCAAATACTGATCAAATACTTCTGGGCCTCGCGCATAACAAATTTTGACAGCCTCAACTAAGCCACCAATTATTTCATTAGGGCCCAGAGTTTTGCAAAAGTTCATATCTACAAATACTGCTTGAGGCGGGTAAATATTCCCAACTAAATTTTTATAGCCGCGAACATTGATGGAGGATTTTCCACCAATGCAGCTATCAGCCATACTCAATAAAGTACTGGGGAAGTAGGTCCAAGAAAGACCGCGCATATAAATTGAATTTACGAAGGTAGCGATATCTTGAATAATTCCGCCACCAAGCGCATATACATGGGTATCTCGGTTTGCCCCTAGCTCACGCATCTTTTCAATCACACCTGACATGTAATCTAAATTTTTACTAGACTCCAGGGCAGGAATTTCAATACATCTATTTGTGTTAATCTTTATATGCGGCACCAAGTACTGATCGACTAAAAAAATAGAATTTTTATCAGAATTTAGCTCCCCACATAAGTCCTTGCCTACGTTTACCCGATACGAACCTCCAGAGGTTTTAATCTCAAAGGATTCGAGCATTGCTAAATCCTCGATCAGCAGCAATAAATTGTCCTGTGATGCCGGTATTGCTTGCAGAACAGAGATAGTCTACTAAACCCGTTACATCAGATAAATCAGGCAATGACTTTAGCGGAGTAGCATTTTCTAAGTACTGAATTTGCGTAGTCGATAAATTCTTTCTAGTCATCTCAGTATCCAGAGCGCCGGGTAAAACTGCATTAATGAGAATGCCATTTTTCCCTAGATCAATACTCAAGGACTGGATTAAACCCTGTAAAGCTGATTTGGTAATGCAGTAGGACAACTTATTCTGACGACCAATGTTTTGCCAAATAGAGCTAATGACACAAAGTTTGGCACTTTTTGATAGCAAGCTTTTATTCAACAACAATTGAAGTGTTATCAAGATAAAGGTGACATTTGCCTCATACATTTCTAGATGCCGGGGTAAATCAAAATCTTCTGCTTGATCGTTAAAGTTAATGCCTTGAGCCCATATGACGCTATCGATCTTAGAACCTGCTAAATTTTCATCAAGCTGTGTAGCGAACGCTTGAGAATCTTGAGTCCATTGCACCCATGGTAAAAAGCTTAATTCTGAAGGGCGCTCGCTGCGCCCAGAGCCAATTACCCGACACCCCTGCTGCTGAAGACGATTGCAGATGGCTCGTCCGATTGAGCCAGATGCGCCAAAGACAAGTGTGACTCTCAATGGATGCTCCTGATCTACTGGATTCAGTTACAGGCCTCGTTTATCAAAAGATTCCAACAAAGAGGGATCACCAGAATATGGCGTATCAAGAATACGAACTGTAATAGGCTCATCCTTTTTGCAGCCCGCAATTAATTTATGACCAAATTTGCCAAGCATCAGCTCGCGGCTCGAAACCTGACCTTTTTGCAATGGTATGGCCATATAAAAATCATCCTCACTCAGCGTCTGACCAGCAACTAAATCGCGCTTGGCGTACACTCCGCGAACATAAGAGTCTAGATAAGCAATTTCACGGTCGATAAAGTTTCTTCTGCGATTGCCAGCAGTTCCGCACATCTCCTGTGCCTTATGCCAAGCCTTAAACCAGGTGTCTATCTGACCAGGCAAGGATGAGTAAGTGGCAACCTGAAAGCCATCATCATTAATATCGATATGACGCTCAAAAGTGCGAGCTCCTTTTCCGTAGGCGATATACATTGATGCGGACCAATCATGGTATTCATGGCAGGAGTAGCCAATCACCAGATTTGGATAGCGATGACGTAAGTAATCAATTTGATTAAGCTCACACTCATTATCTTCGTGTGGATAGGCAGCTATACAGTGATTCAAGGACAATGGAATATTGCGCTTTTCAAAGAAATGCACCACATCATCCATATCTTTCTGCGACATACCGCCTGTTGAAATGATAACCGGACGGCGCGTAGTTGCAATTTTCTCCAAAAGGGTCCAATCGTTGTTATCTGCGCTAGCCACCTTAATGATTGGCATATCGAACTCAACGCACCAATCAACTGATTTTTCATCAAATGGAGTGGCCATTGGAATGCAATTGCTTTTACGAATTGCCTCTACCAAAGTAGAAAAATCAGCTTTGGACATTTGAGTATCAGCTAAACGTTTTACATAACGAATATCATCTCTGCCAACAAAGTCTTTATGTACAAAATTATCAATATCTCTAAACTGCAGCTTAATTGCAGCACGGACATTATTAAAACGCACCACTTTTGAAAAAGCGCTAATAATGTCAAGCCCACGCTGTAGGCTTCCTTGGTGGTTGCTCGCCATCTCTAAAACAAACAAGTCTTCAAATACATCGTTATTAGCCATTTTTATTCCTATATACTTTTTAAATTAATTATTGAATAAGTCTTTTGGTGTATTTAATTAGTGTTGTTGATAAATTTCAATTTGCTGCAAACTAACAGCATGCATATCGGATTTTTTCTGATAAGCATGCTGCCATAGAGATATTTTCTCAATCGCTGTATCAAGATTCCATTTAGGAACCCAATCTAGATATTGACGAGCCTTTGAGATATCTAATTTCAAGGCATGGGCCTCGTGCGGTTGCACCTCAGCCTCCTGCTGCCAACTGGCAGGAGTACCCCACTTCTGGATCAATAGATCAATCACTTCCTGAACCGGTCTTGCGTCTTCATCGCGTGGACCAAAGTTCCACCCACCATCAAAATCTGCACCTTGCTCATAGAGCGCTTGCGCCAATACTATATACCCAGATAAGGGCTCCAAAACATGCTGCCAGGGTCTGGTCGCCAAAGGATTGCGAATCATTAAGGGCTGATTTGCTTCAAAGGCTTTAATGGCATCTGGAATCAATCGATCTTCTGACCAATCGCCGCCACCAATCACATTACCCGCCCGCGCTGATGCAATGGCAACATGATGCTGGGAATATTTTTCAGGAGAGAAATAGGATTGACGATATGCGCTAGTCACTAACTCGGCACATCCCTTGCTATTGCTGTAAGGATCGTAACCACCCATTGGCTCATTCTCACGATAACCCCAGGCCCACTCCTTGTTTTCGTAACACTTATCTGTTGTCACTACTACAGCTGCGCGCACAGAATCTAGGGAGCGAATTGACTCCAAAACATGGACCGTACCCATGACATTGGTAGCATACGTCTCCACTGGGTTTACGTAGGAATAACGCACTAAAGGTTGGGCTGCCATGTGAATCACGATCTCTGGCTTAGCTTCGGCCATTGCCTTTTGTAGTTTTTCCAAATCGCGGATATCAGCAATATGTGATTTTTCAAGATTAGATTCGACATTGGCCACTTGAAAAAAATTAGGCCTTGTATTGGGTGCCAAGGCATAGCCAGTTACCTTTGCACCCATTGATGTTAGCCATAATGAGAGCCAACCACCCTTAAAGCCAGTGTGTCCAGTTAGAAAGACACGCTTGCCATTCCAAAAGCTTGGATCAACAGCAGAAAGGCTTGGACTTGTCATCCTTAATTCCACATCTTCCAAGGAGCATTACCACCCGCCCATAATTCTTCCAAATTCTGCTTGTCACGCAAGGTATCCATGGGCTGCCAAAAACCATTATGCGTAAAGGCCTCTAATTGATTTGAATTAGCCAAAGTTTCTAAAGGCTTGCGCTCCCAAATCGTAGAGTCATCTTCAATCAGATCAATTACCTTGGGCGAAAGGACAAAGAAACCACCATTGATATACATACCATCGCCGTGCGGCTTTTCTATGAAACTCTTCACAGCAGTGCCCTGCATATCCAGCGCACCAAAGCGACCTGGGGGTTGAACTGCAGTAACCGTAGCTTGTTTGCCGTGAGCCTTATGAAAAGCTATCAATTTAGTAAGGTCTACATTACCAACGCCATCACCATATGTGAAACAGAAGTCTTCACCATCTAAGTATTGACTCACGCGCTTTAAACGCCCACCCGTCAAAGTATTTTCACCAGTGTCAATCAGAGTGATTTTCCAAGGCTCTGCATGTTGCTGATGTATTTGCATTGCATTGTTATTTGCCATATCAAAAGTGACATCGGACATATGCAAAAAATAGTTGGCAAAATACTCCTTAATCATGTAGCCCTTGTAACCACAGCAAATAACAAAGTCATTAACGCCATGAGCAGAGTACATTTTCATGATGTGCCACAAAATAGGCTTGCCGCCTACCTCGACCATGGGTTTTGGGCGAGAAGAGGTTTCCTCTGCAATGCGGGTTCCCAAACCACCCGCCAAGATAACCGCTTTCATTAAATTTGCACCATAAAAAAA
>TBL_comb47_HYPODRAFT_10003702_pt1 | contig 17974 bp, 10 predicted proteins | sample TroBogypolimnion_40_FD_10682 | JGI IMG/M metagenome (IMG submission 10682)
GCGGATTCCTTAGTCGATATTCCGGTTTTACCCGCTGATCAATTTAAAACAGCCTATTATTTACGCTTAAATGCTGAAGATAAACCAGGTACTTTGGCTGATGTTACCCGTATCTTAGCGGATCATCACATTAGTATTGAAGGTATCATACAAAGAGTGCCTTTAGATGATGCGCCCGCTATCCCTATTATTTTGTTGACTGAAATTACTACGGAACATGAGATGAATGCTGCTATTGAAAAAATAGAGGCACTAAAGACTGTGACCGGAAAAGTCAATCGTATTCGTTTAGAAACCTTGAGATAAATAGCTATGTCTAACCACAAACACCATACCGGATTAATTGAACGTTATAGAGATCGCCTGCCGGTGAGTGCTAATACGCGCATCATTAGTTTAAACGAAGGCAATACGCCACTGATTGAGTTGCAAAATATCCCTAAATTACTAGGTAAAGACGTAAAGATTTATGTTAAGTATGAAGGTCTAAATCCAACCGGTTCTTTTAAAGATCGTGGTATGACTATGGCAGTTACCAAGGCGGTAGAAGAGGGTAGTCGAGCTATTATCTGTGCCTCTACTGGTAACACTTCTGCCGCTGCTGCAGCCTATGCCGCAAGAGCGGGTATTAAAGCTTTTGTATTAATTCCTGATGGCAAAATAGCCCAAGGTAAATTGGCGCAAACCTTAATGTACGATGCGACCATTATTCAAATTAATGGCAATTTTGATCAAGGTATGGCTTTAGTTAAAGAAGTCGCAGAACAAGCCCCTGTCACTATCGTTAACTCCATTAATCCTTATCGTATTGATGGTCAAAAAACGGCAGCGTTTGAAATTGTCGATGACTTAGGTTTTGCGCCAGATTATCATTGCTTGCCAGTCGGCAATGCCGGAAATATCACCGCTTATTGGAAAGGCTATAACGAATATGCGACTGATAGAGTCTGTGGTAATCGACCTGTCATGTGTGGTTATCAAGCAGCTGGAGCTGCACCTTTTGTTGCAGGTGAGATGATTGATAACCCGGAAACCATTGCTACGGCTATCCGTATCGGACATCCACAATCATGGGATTTCGCCTGGGCTGCACAAAAAGAGTCTGGCGGTTGGTTTGACAAGTTTACTGATGATCAAATTTTAGCCGCTCAAAAAATGCTTTCTCAATATGAAGGTATCTTTTGCGAACCCGCATCAGCGGCTTCATTAGCGGGTGCTATGCAAGACATCAGTTCTGGCAAAATACCTGAAGGTACTATCATCGTTTGTACTCTGACAGGCAATGGTTTAAAAGACCCTGATATTGCTATCAATCAATGTTCTTCAAGCCGCCCAGTGACTATAGATGCCAGCTTGGATGCGGTTAAACGCGCTATTTTAGATAATTTATAAAATGTAAGTTGGGTTAGCGAAAGAAAGCGTAACCCAACATTGCTAAAATTGTCGGGTTACGCTTTCACTAACTCGACCTACAGTATGTTTCTAGAGCTTTAGCAATTGTAGGCTGGAATAAGGCTTTTCGAGTGTAAGCGAGAAAAGCGTTTCCGGCCTAAGAGCTATAGGAAGTATTGTTTTATTACTGTGTCTTACCTTAAGTTGATAACCTATATTATTAACGATAAAGAGCTTACCAATCCGTGCAATCAAAACAGGCTAAACCATCCTACACTTGGGGCACGATCTATCGTATTGCCTTAGAGCATAAAAAAACGCTGATTTATTCTCATATCATTGCGTTTTTAGCCATGTTAGCCAGTGTGCCAGTGCCATTGCTGATGCCGATCTTAGTGGATGAGGTCTTACTCAATAAGCCTGGCGTGGCGATGAGCTTTATCAATCCCTGGTTTCCTCCTGAATGGCATCTACCTGTTCTCTATATTTCGGTTATTTTGATTTTCAGTTTAATCCTGCGCATCATAGCCATCATTTTTAACATCATCCAAGCTCGGCATTTCTCTTGCATTGCTAAAGACATCGTTTTTCGTATACGTCAAAATCTTATCGGTCATTTACAAACCATTTCTATGTCCGAATATGAGAGTTTAGGAACGGGCACAGTAGTTACGTATTTAGTGAAAGACTTAGATACCATTGATAGTTTTATTGGTACCACCGTTAGTAAATTACTGGTAGCCACTTTAACTATTATAGGTACGGCGGTAATTTTGTTATGGATGCACTGGCAATTAGGCTTGTTTATATTGTTATTGAATCCAGTGGTCATTTACTTTACGCGTGTAGTGGGCTCAAGGGTTAAAGATCTTAAGGCTAAAGAAAACTCAGCCTATCAAGTCTTTCAACATGCTCTGACAGAAACATTTGAAGCTATTCATCAAATTCGCGCAAGTAACCGTGAACAACATTATTGTGCAAATTTAATCAGCAGTGCGCGATCTGTTAACGATTATTCGGCGGCTTTTGCTTGGAAAAGCGATGCGGCCTCTCGTCTTAGTTTTTTAGTATTTTTATTCGGCTTCGATATATTCCGTGCTTGCGCAATGCTGATGGTGGTTTATTCCGATCTGAGTATTGGGCAAATGCTGGCTGTGTTCGGTTATCTCTGGTTTATGATGGCGCCTGTGCAAGAAATCTTAAGCATCCAATATGCTTTTTATGCCGCTAAAGCAGCTTTAGTTCGAATTAATGGTTTGTATGACTTAAAACAAGAACCTGCTTATCCGCATCTTGAAAACCCTTTTCTGGATAAAAAAACGGTCTCTATCCGCATTGATGACTTGCACTTTAGTTATGGTGAAGAAGTTATTCTTAATGGCATCAACTTAAGTATAAAAGCTGGAGACAAGGTTGCTTTAGTCGGTGCAAGTGGTGGTGGCAAATCAACGTTAATACAAGCCATGATCGGCCTATATTCTCCTAGTTCAGGACAGATTTATTTCGATAATGTACCAATAGAACGTATAGGCTTAGATGTAGTTAGAGAGCACGTTGTCACGGTGTTACAACATCCCGTGCTATTTAACGATAGCATCCGTGCTAACCTAACCTTGGGTAAACAAGTTGCTGATGAGTTGTTATGGAATGCCTTAGCCATTGCACAACTCACCGATACCGTCAAAGATTTAGAACAAGGTTTAGATACCATAGTCGGTAGGCAGGGTATGAGATTATCTGGCGGTCAACGCCAACGTATGGCTATCGCCCGTATGGTCGTGGCTAATCCTAAAGTAGTGATTTTAGATGAAGCGACCTCTGCGCTGGATAGTGAAACCGAATATCATTTACACCAAGCCTTAGCTGAGTTCTTAAAAGGTCGTACTACATTAATTATCGCCCACCGCTTGAGTGCCGTTAAACAAGCTGATCATGTGTATGTTTTTGAACAAGGTTTAGTGATAGAGCAGGGTAATCATGAAACATTGCTTAAGCAAAACGGTCTTTACGCGAAATTATATGATGAATATCAATAAGAAATTTCCTAAGTAGTTTCTACTATTTAGCTTAGCTTTATAACTTACACACAGAGAACTTATGATCAATAAATTATTAGTAATACTTATTTTAAGCGTATGCATTAATTCAATGGCGCAAGCCGCAGACGAAGAAAAATCGCTAGCCGCTATAAAATCCTTAGCTTCACCTCAGCAATTAGACTTACTCATACAAAAGTTTCAACCCACCATGAAGCCAGAGCAACGTGCAAAACTTTCTGGTTTAGTTCAACAGCAAATTAATAATTTAAGCCCGATAGAAATTGCTCAAATTGCTAATGCCAAAATGGTAGACATGCCAGATTTAGTCAAGAAGCATATTAGCAAAATGTCACCCAGCGAATTAAAACAAATACAACAAACCTTGAAGCTACAGAAGAGTCCGCAACCATAAACATTGCATTCCTATGCAGTGGATACACTGTTTGGTTGTAGGTATTGACGCAAAACAACGTAGGGGCGACAGATTCGCTATTTTCGAACGGACTTAATTTTATAGGGCGTATGTAATACGCCCCTACGACCAGCACCACAATATTAAAGATATGACTGTAGGCCGGAATAAGACTTTTTGAGCGCAAGCGAGGAAAGCGTTTCCGGCATGTAAATCGATCGAATAGCCGGAAACGCCACCCCGCTGCGCTGGGGTGGCGTTTCCGGCCTACAAGTGCTTAGCTGTAGGTGTTAACGCAAAACAACGTAGGGGCGACAGATTCGCTATTTTCGAACGGACTTAATTTTATAGGGCGTATGCAATACACCCCTACGACCGGCACCACAATATTAAAGATAAGGCTGTAGGCCGGAATAAGACTTTTTGAGCGCAAGCGAGGAAAGCGTTTCCGGCATCTGTAGGGCTCCCGTGCCGGAAACGCCACCCCCGCTGCGCTAGCAAGGTCTTATTCCGGCCTACAAGTGCTTAGCTGTAGGTGTTAACGCAAAACAACGTAGGGGTGACAGATTCGCTCTTTTCGAACGAACTTAATTTTACAGGGCGTATGTAATACGCCCCTACGACCAGCACCACAATATTAAAGATATGACTGTAGGCCGGAATAAGACTTTTTGAGCGCAAGCGAGGAAAGCGTTTCCGGCATGTAAATCGATCGAATAGCCGGAAACGCCACCCCGCGCTGCGATTGGGTGGTCTTATTCCGGCCTACATTCTATATACAGAGTCAAAAATCATGAGTTTTGTTTCAAATACTAAGCGAGAACTAAGTCGTGTTTTTTGTAAATTAATATCGTTCAAGACTTCTATAAATCAATAGATGGGCAATAATTGCCGTTATTTGTTAATCAAGCCAATCTTAAATCTTTTACCACACGCACGATGTCTTGATCATGTGCAATGCTTCCTATGCTGAATCCAAGCTTGGTTACTAGTGATAACATAGGTTGATTAATGGCTAGCACTTCGCCTTCAAAAAATAACATGCCTTTGGTTTTGGCTGATTGCATTAAACAGGTCATTAGGCGTGTGCCTATACCTAATCCATGGCAGTCATCTGCCACTACTAAGGCAAACTCAACTGATTGACCGTCTGGATTCATTAAATATCGACCTACCGCTAGTTCAGTGTTTTTTTGTCCATCATCTGTGATAGCAATAAATGCCATTTCACGGTCATAATCAATTTGGGTAAAACGTACAATCATCTCAGGAGTAAGTTCGTGTAAAGCTTGCCTAAATCGAAAATATTTAGTGCGCTCTGATAAGCGACTATGAAAGTTGGTTTCTAAGTCAGCATCTTCGGGGCGTATGGGGCGTATGCAGATATTAACGCCATTACTCAATTGCGTATGCTGGATGAGTTCATGGGGATATGGATGTATCGCCATGTGTGAGTAATGGCTGAGTTGATTGGATAATTGTGCCTTGATGCGAGCATCTACGGCAATCGCGCCGTATTCATCAACAATTAAAGGATTAATGTCCAGCTCTAAGATCTCTGGTAACTCGCTGACCATCGTTGAGACATTGAGTAGTACTTCAATTAAGGCTTGAATGTTGGCGGGTGGTAGTTGTCTGAAAGCTTTTAAGTATTTAGCGGCTTTGGTTTTTGCTATGAGTTGTTCAACCATATAAGTGTTTAGCGGGGGGATGGCAACCGCGTTATCTTGTAGAATTTCAACCAAGGTGCCGCCTAAACCGAAACTTATCGCTGGACCAAATATTGGATCTCTAACTACGCCGATCATTAATTCTCTGCCACTGGCACTTTTAAACATGGGTTCAACGGTCATACCCACGCTACTGATTTCAGGGTGAGCCAATTTGATAGCCTGCTTCCATTTCTAAGTAGTGTTTAGAGATTTCTTGAACGCTGTTAATGTTAAGTCTAACGCCACCAATATCAGATTTATGACTAAATTCGGCCATATTGATTTTTAAAACCACAGGAAAGCGCAGAGTTTCTGCGGCTATCATGGCATCTTTTGCGCTAGCAACGCTGATGGTTTGAGTGACGGGTATATGAAAAGCGGCCAAGATGGCTTTAGATTCTTGAGCAGTTAATACTTGGCGACCTTCAGAAAGTACTCGTTCGATAATTAAGCGTGCCCCTGTCACATCAGGCTTGGCGAGTTCATCGGTTGCTGTTGGAATTTGTTTGAGCAGGATTTGGTTTTCTGCATAGTTCGCTAAAAAAGAGAAAGCATCGACTGCTGTCTCTGGGGTATTAAAGTGCGCGACATTGCTGTTAGCAAATAATTCTCGTCCTGCTTGAACTTTGGCGCCGCCTGTCCAAGAGGCTAATATTGGTTTTTGGCTAGCTTTAGCGCCAGCGATAATACATTGAGCAACTAAAGTAGGTTCAGTCATGGCTTGGGGCGTTAATATGACTAAGATACCATCAATATTTTCATCGTTAATGCATACTTCTAAGGCTTTTTGATAACGGTCAGCTGTAGCATCTCCTAAAATGTCGATAGGATTAGCATGAGACCAATGAACTGGTAATACTTTATTTAACTCATCTAAACTATCGGAGCTTAATTCAGCTAGTTTAATGCCGACATCTTCTGCGCGGTCTGTGCTCATCACACCTGGGCCACCGGCATTGGTAATAATAGCTAGGCGATCTTTTTTAACCACATAATTATTAGCCAGCACTCTGGCAGCAGAAAATAATTCAGTTATGCTATAGACTCTAACAACGCCAGCTCTAGCAATTGCGGCATCGAAGACATTATCGCCACCTACCATCGCGCCAGTATGAGACATTGCGGCTTTGCAGCCTGCCTCATGGCGACCTGATTTAATTAAGATGACTGGTTTTAAACGTGCAGCGGCTTTGAGTCCACTTAAAAATCGTCGAGCATCACGTATGCCTTCGACATACATTAAAATGCCGGTGGTTTTACTGTCTGTCGCTAAATAATCTAACACTTCACCAAAATCTATGTCAGCCGCACCGCCCATAGAAACTACAGTGGAAAAGCCAATGTCCTGAACTTTTGCCCAATCTAGGATGGCCGTGCATACGGCACCGGATTGCGATAACAAGGCTAAGCTGCCATCTTTAACAATGCCATCACCAAAGGTGGCATTCAGTAGGCCACTAGGACAAATAACACCTAAGCAGTTAGGGCCAATAATGCGAATACTATAACGGTGGGCAATAGCTAGTATTTCTTGTTGTAGGTGTTTGCCTTCATCGCCGAGCTCACCAAAACCAGCGCTTATAATAATGACTGAGCTCACATTTTTATCACCGCATTCGCGAAGTATTCCAGGTACGCTAGGTGCGGGCGTGGCGATGACGACTAAATCTAAGTCTTCGGGGACGGCATGAATATTAGGGTAAGCTTTGAGTCCTAATAATTGTTCATGTTTTGGGTTGATAGGATAAAGTCCACCTTTAAACCCTGCTTCTTGCATATTAAGCAGCAGTCTATAACCGACGCTATTCTCACGTTCCGAGGCACCGACTATCGCAACGGTATTAGGTGTAAAAAAATGCTTTAAATAATGAGGGCCCATGTTTAATCCTTAGCTATGAAAGTTAGAAGGTAGTTATTTGTGAACCACGAGGTTTTACGGTTTTTTGTAGCTTAGTGCACTCGAGAATAATTAAGTAAAACAATCGATAAAACAAGTAGGTCGGGTTAGCGATAGCGTAACCCGACATCTTAGTTGGAATTTCTGTCGGGTTACGCTATCGCTAACCCGACCTACATAAATAACTAAAATATAAATAAACGTATCAGAAGGTGCAGTGCGTCTAAGGCTTTGTTCCCATACGGAGCGTGGGGACGATAAAACACTAGTCTTTAATCGGTGGTGGAGCTAATACGACTCTAGAGCCATTGGATTCTGCTGAGCTCACTACACCAGCAGCTTCCATGGCTTCAATCATAGTGGCAGCGCGGTTGTAACCCACTTTAAAGCGGCGCTGTACGCTCGATATTGAGGCTTTTCTAGTTTCTGTTACAAATTGCACAGCTTCATCATATAAAGAATCAGATTCTGAGTTACTGCTGTCGCCATTAGGGCTGTAGCCATCATTACTTTCTGAAGAGTCACGAGTAATATCTTCTAAATAATTGGGTGGTGCTGTTTGTTTTAAAAACTCAACTACGCGATGTACTTCGTGATCATCAACAAAAGCACCATGAGCACGTATGGGAATGCTGGTGCCTGAGGGTAAAAACAACATGTCACCATTACCTAACAAAGTTTCTGCGCCACCTTGATCAAGTATGGTTCTTGAATCGATACGTGAAGAAACTTGAAAAGATATACGTGTTGGAACGTTGGCTTTAATCAGTCCAGTCAATACATCCACTGAAGGCCGTTGAGTGGCTAAGATTAAATGTATGCCAGCTGCTCTGGCTTTTTGTGCCAGTCGAGCAATCAGTTCTTCAACTTTTTTGCCAACTATCATCATCATGTCAGCTAATTCGTCTATGACGATAACTATGCTAGGTAGTTTAGTTAGAACAGGAAAGCTTTCACCGTCTTCAAATGGATTAAGGATTTGAAACATCGGGTCTCTAATGGTTTCGCCTCTGGCGGTCGCATCATCGATCAGTTGATTAAAGCCAGCAAGATTTCTAACGCCCATCTTGGACATTAGTTTATAACGTCGTTCCATTTCAGCAACGGCCCAACGTAGGCATTACTGGCTTCTTTCATGTCGGTTACAACGGGTGTTAATAAATGCGGAATACCTTCATAAACTGAGAGCTCAAGCATTTTAGGGTCGATCATAATTAAACGTACTTCCTCAGGTGTAGCTTTGTAAAGCAAACTGAGGATCATAGTATTGATAGCGACTGATTTACCGGAGCCTGTAGTACCTGCAACTAAGGCATGAGGCATTTTGCCTAAATCAGCAACCATCGGTGCGCCAGAAATATCTTTACCCATTGCTAAGGTTAGCAAGGATTTAGCTTTTACAAAGTTAGGTGAAACCAGAAGTTCGCGTAAGGTCACCATTTCACGAACGCGATTAGGAATTTCTAAACCAACTACTGATTTACCCGGTATGATTTCTACGATACGTACACTGGTAACCGATAAGGCTCTGGCTAAATCTTTAGATAAGTTGCTAATTCGGCTGACCTTAACGCCTGCCGCTGGTTGCAGCTCAAATCGAGTAATCACAGGGCCAGGGTGAAAACCGACTACCGTGACGGTTACGTTAAAATCAGTAAGAATATCTTCTACTAACCGAGACATTTCTTCTAATTCGGTTTCTGAATAGCCAATGACTCGGGTGTCACGTTCGTCCAGTAAGCTCAAAGAAGGTAATATTCCTTCACTCGCACTATATTTCGTAACGGCAACAGTTGAATTAGATTTTGTATCAGATTCAAATTCCTCTATTTGCTCAGTAGTAAAAGTAGAAGTTTTCTTAAGACTATCTTTTTTGGGTTTTGGCTGCTTTTGAATCACTGATGATGGATAATTTTCATCATTAATATCAACAGTGTCTGCCAAAGGTCTAAGCTCTGAAATGTTAAANCCATGACTTATAAATCGACAAAATAATAAGGCNAAACGGCCAATAGNATCTATAAGGCTAAGCCAAGAAAGATTGGTAGATAATGTTAATCCTGAAAGAAGTAACATGATTAGAAACAAAGTTGCGCCAGAATTACCAAATAACACCAATGTTTTGTCACCAATTTCTTGTCCCAGATAACCGCCGGTGGTGCCTGGAAGTTGTACGCTTACTCTGTAGATATACAAATAAGATAGGGCGGCGCTGGAGACTACAAGACCTAATGAGCCCAAACCACGCAATGGAATGGAAAGTTTATCTTCATTAAATTGAGGCTTGGCGAAGAACAAATAACCATGCCAAGAAATAATTAAAGGGAATAAATAAGCTGACAAACCAAACAAGCTAAGCATTATATCGGCGATCCAGGCACCAATTACACCACAACAATTCGATATTGTAGTTAGTTGGCTACTGTGAGTCCAAGCAGCATCGTTAGGATTGAATGTGAATAAAGCTAATAAAAGAAATAACGCACCGGTAAAAAAACTAAGGATTCCGATTTCACGTAACCCTCGTATTGTCTTTTTTTCTATTATCGCAGACATAATTAAATAACTCGACTTATACAGGAGTATACAAAACTGGATTAAATGACAACAGATCGGTATTCTACATGACTATTGACCACAAAAAAACAACAGGATAAACGCCTGCCAATTTAAGACGGTTGAGTTTAGCTAAACGCTCGCTTTAGATAAGGCTCTCCTAAGCGCAGACAAAGGGCGTAGGGCTAAAGACAAAAAGTTAAAGTTAAGATTTGTCGACGCTTAATTTGTTAACTTCATCGGCTTAATCTTTCGCCCCGAGCCTTTCGTTTGCGCTCAAACTGTCCCGCTTTAAGTTCGTAGCTGGATAAATATTACTTGCATATTACTAATTTTATGCATAATTACATTTACCAAAACTAATTTCATCTTCATAATTCTAAGCAATTTACTGAGTATAGAGGTTTTAAAATGAGTACTAACAAACACTGTCGTCTGTTGATTTTGGGGTCAGGTCCTGCTGGTTATACCGCTGCTATTTATGCAGCACGTGCCAATTTAAATCCAGTTATCATTACTGGCATGCAACAGGGCGGGCAATTAACGACTACTACCGATGTTGATAATTGGCCTGGTGATGTCGAAGGCCTTCAAGGTCCTGATCTAATGGAGCGCATGCGTTTACATGCAGAGCGCTTTGAAACTGAAATTATTTTTGATCATATTCATACTACCGATCTTTCTAAGAAGCCTTATACCTTAATTGGTGATTCAGGTACTTATACTTGTGATGCGCTGATTATCGCCACCGGTGCTTCCGCACGTTACTTAGGTTTAGATTCGGAAGAAGCTTTCAAAGGTCGTGGCGTTTCTGCTTGCGCTACTTGTGATGGCTTTTTTTATCGTAATAAGCCGGTAGCTGTTATTGGCGGAGGTAATGCGGCGGTTGAAGAAGCTTTATATTTATCTAATATTGCTTCTAAAGTGACTATCATTCATCGTCGAGATAAATTCCGCTCAGAAAAAATTCTTGCAGATAAATTGTTTGAAAAAGCTAAAAACGCTAATGTTGTGATTGAATGGAACGCCTACCTAGAAGAAGTGCTAGGTGATGATATGGGCGTAACGGGTGTTAGAATTAAAAGTACCTTAGATGACAGTAGTCGTGATATAGATGTGCATGGTGTGTTTATCGCTATAGGCCATAACCCTAATACCGGAATATTTGAAGGTCAATTAGCAATGGAGCATGGCTACATTAAAGTTAATAGTGGTATTACAGGTAATGCTACAGCGACTAGCGTTGAAGGTGTGTTTGCTGCAGGTGATGTCATGGATTCAGTCTATAAGCAAGCAATAACATCCGCTGGATCAGGATGTATGGCTGCTCTGGATGCTGAAAAATATTTGGATGATTTGGTTAACTAGGTATTAATCGACTCATAAATTCTTTCTGGGTTGATTGTTTTCTTGTATTTGATCACCCCTCGATGCCCACAGTTAAGGATTAGAAAAATTGTAGGGGCGACAAATTCGCCCTGTATCCTCGGTTTTTGAATTATTTGGCTAATTTGTCGCACCTACAAAAGCTTAAATATGCGATTGAGAGTTATGTGGTTGGGTTTTAAAAAAGTAACCATTTGCAGTGCATTAGCTTTAACTGCCGAAAAACCCATTACATTAATAAATCCATATACGCAAAAATAACAACCATAGGCTATCCCAATTGCTCCGTATTTGTAATTAACAACACATGCATCTGACTATTTTAGATCCAAATAATCCTAGGCAAGATTTTCCTTCTGTAAGTAAAGCCATGACTGATCCTGATGGTTTGTTGGCGGTAGGCGGTTGTTTATCCAAAAAACGCATACTTAACGCTTATCGTTTAGGGATATTTCCTTGGTATAGTCCTGGTGAGCCTATTTTATGGTGGTCACCTAATCCAAGATTAATATTATTTCCAGAGCAATTAAAGGTTTCTCGTAGTTTGCGTAAAACCTTACGTCAAAAAAACTTCACATTTACTGTAGATCAGGCATTTAATGAAGTGATTGAAGCTTGTGCAAAACCACGTAGTTATAGCAAAGAAACTTGGATTAGTGATGATATGCAAGCGGCTTATTGTCGATTATATCAATCTGGGTATGCTCATTCGGCTGAAGCTTGGTTGAACGGTGAATTAGTAGGTGGTTTGTACGGTGTTGCTTTAGGTCAGGTCTTTTTTGGCGAATCCATGTTCCATACTTATACAGATGCCTCTAAAGTTGTTTTTGTAAGCTTGGTTGAACAGCTTAAATTATGGGGTTTTCAAATAATTGATTGCCAGGTTCATAGTGAACATTTAGCTAGTTTTGGTGCTATTAATTGTGAACGTAGTGAATTTATAGGCTTACTTAATGATTATTGTGATGAGCCTGTCAGTAGTTCTGCTTGGCATCTGCTACCATGATCTCTATCCCGCTTTATTTAACGCCAGCACATGAATGCAGCTATTTAGATGAGCAATCTGCGCAATCAGTCTATATTCATCCTTCTTATACATTAACAAGCGATTTATATGCACAATTAATTGAGCAAGGTTTCCGTCGTAGTGGCGATCAGGTTTATAGACCTCATTGTTCGCAATGTAGTGCTTGTATTCCTGTTAGATTGGCTGTTGAGGCCTTTAAGCCAAATCGACGACAAAAACGTTGTTTAAATAAAAATAACCATTTAATAGTTAAAATTAAGTCTGCGGTTTTTGAATGGTCACATTACGAACTCTATTTACGCTATCAAATGAGTCGGCATAAAGGGGGGGGGATGGCTAATATTAGTCCAGAAGAGTATATGGAATTTTTGGGTTCAAGCTGGTGTGACACTTTATTTGTAGAATTTTTTATTGATAATGACTTAGTAGCTGTGGCAGTCGTTGATCAATTTGATAATGCATTATCAGCGGTTTATACTTTTTTTGATCCTAAATTTGCAAGCTTGAGTTTGGGTGTTTATGCGGTTTTATGGCAAATTGAGTATGCACATAAACAGCAAAAAAAATATCTATATTTAGGTTATTGGATTAAAGCCTGTCAGAAAATGAGTTATAAAAGCGACTATCAACCTTTACAAGTTTTAGAAGGTGGACAGTGGAGAGATGAGCATTAAGGTTTAGCTATTGTTTGTTATAATAAAAGCAGCTTCTTGTTCTTCCCACACAGAGCGTGACAGCCTTAAGTTAAGAAATATTTGAACTTATTGTAGGCTGGAATAAGGCTTTTCGAGCGTAAGCGAGGAAAGCGTTTCCGGCATAGGCAGTCACGTATTGCCGGAAACGCCACCATGCGCTGCGCTAGCATAGTCTTATTCCGGCCTACAAAGCTTTACTGTGGACAATTAGGCAGAGCGTGGGAACGATAAGGTTTTAATGTAGGTCGTGTTACGCTAGCGCTAACCCGACCACGTCTGTTGTAATCGGATGTTCCAAGATACAGGGCGAATGAATTCGCCCCTACAAAAGCTTAACTTAATAGTCATAAATAACAAGTATTCAGTTTTATCAAATCTTTTAACGCTACAACTAAAAAACTAATTAATCATTTTGAAATCATTACTTAAGAACTTAATCTTAAGCGCCCCCAATTGTTGGAGAACTTTATCTTATAATAAGCCTTGGTGGCTGTTATGAGTAGGCGTCCTGTCCGCATAAAAGCAAAATCATTCCGAGCGTTGTATATTGCTTTGGCATTAGCTCTTATTGGTCTTGTCGCAACAAAATTAGTGCGTGACGAGGTTAGAACCTCTAAATATCAAGCGCAATATTTATCGGCTATTAGTGAGCAATTAAGCTATAAATTAGTACCCGGGTCTAGTGCCTCTATTCGTTTTCCAGAATATGGGCCTTATGATGAAAGGCTAGGTTATACCTCATTGCCAGATATCATTGGTCATTTAAAAATCAACGGTTTTAGTGTGACTTCCCAAGCCAGCATTTCGCCTATGATGGCTGAGTTGGCAGATTATGGTTTATTTTCGATATATCATGAAAAAAGTCAGGCAGGACTTCGTATTACTGACAAAAATGATCAAGTCGTTTTTAATAGCCTGTTTCCTGCTCATGGCTACCCCAACTTTAAGGCGATCCCACCGTTAATTCTTGATACTTTATTGTTTATAGAAAATAGAGAATTATTAAGTGACGATAATAGTACAGTTAATCCTGCCATTGAGTGGGATCGACTAGGCTATGCGGGCTTACAATTAATGGCTAATAAATTAGGTGCAACCAGTGCAGTGCCAGGTGGAAGTACGCTTGCGACTCAGCTAGAAAAGTATCGACATTCAAAGAATGGCTACACCAATTCCATTATAGATAAGTTTCGTCAGATGGGCACAGCTTCGGTACGAGCTTATTTAATGGGGCCGAATACGCTTAAAATGCGAGAAGAAATAGCTCTGTCCTATTTGAACTCAATGCCATTAGCCGCTACACCTCAGCTCGGAGAAGTACACGGTTTGGGTGATGGCTTATCGGCTTGGTTTAATGCAGATTTTGATCAGACCAATCTTTTACTGAAGGCAGATGCTTTAAAACCACCCAAGAAAGTGACTCCACAACAAGCACTCGCTTATCGACAAGTATTGAACATACTGTTATCACAAAGAAGACCTTCGTATTTTTTGGGGCGAGGTTATGATGCCTTGCAAAGACTCACCGATCGATATTTACGCGTCATGACCGAACAAGGTGTTATGTCTGTTGGCATGCGAGATGCGGCATTAAAGCTTTCGACAGTTCGACCGAATCATTCGGCTAATGAGCCCGCCAAGTTTATGGCCGAAAAAAAAACCCAGAATGTATTGCGAACGCGTTTAGCTAAAGCGCTGGGAGTTAGATCAAATTATGAACTCGATCGTTTCGATTTAACGGCTAAAACAACCTTAGATTTCGACACTCAACAAGCAGTTACTGATGCCCTTAAACAACTTAGTCAGCCAGAAACCGCTCGTAAGGCTGGTATATTAGGTTTTCATCTGCTCAATGAAAACACTGATCTTAAGCCTATAGTGTATAGCCTGATGTTATTTGAGCGCAGTAATACAGGTAATTTATTGCGGGTTCAGACTGATAATTATGATCAACCTTTAGATATTAATGAGGGTATCAGAATCGATTTAGGTTCTACTTCTAAGCTACGTACTATGGTGCATTATCTTGAATTGGTCACCGATGTTTATCAAAAATATAAATCTTTATCGATAAAAGACTTAAATAACTTAGAGCTACATCCACGAGATTATTTGTCAGCTTGGGTCGTTGAACAATTGCACTCAACGCCTAGAATAAATTTAGAAACTTTGCTTAATCGAGCCATTGATAGAACGTATTCCTCAAGTCCTGGCGAATATTTTTTCACTGGAGGTGGCTTGCATCATTTTAATAATTTTACGCCCGATGAAGATGGCAAAATGATGTCAGTGCGAACTGCTTTAAGGGACTCAGTTAACTTAGTGTTTATACGCTTGATGCGCGAGGTTGTTTATCATCATCTTTATAAGCCAGAGGGCTTGGCTCGTTGGCTGGATAGTCCTGAGGATCCTAGGCGTAATGAATATTTACAGCGTTTTGCAGATAACGAGGGACGTGTTTATTTACAACGTTTTTACGCTAAATATAAAGATAAAACTCCTAAAGAGGTGTTGTCACTGTTAGCAGGCAGAGTCGGTTTTACGCCTGCGCGTTTAAGTATGTTATTTAGGGCTGTTTATCCTGATAAAGATGAAAACGCTTTAAATGCTTTTCTTAATGAGCATTTAGCAAAAACCGTAGTGATTAATGATGAAGATTCTGACACTTTATTTGATAAATACTCAGTAGAAAAATTTGATCTACAAGATCAGGGTTATATCACCAAAATCCATCCTTTAGAATTATGGTTGGCAGCTTATTTAGCTAAACATCCTAAAGCGACTCAAGAGCAGATTATGGCTGCCAGTGCCGATGAGCGCCAAGAAGTTTACCGTTGGTTGTTTAAAAATCATCGTGTCAATGCACAACAGCAACGCATTATGAGCTTGCTGGAAGAAGATGCTTTCAATGAAATTCATGCGGCATGGAAGCGGGTAGGTTATCCCTTTGATGCCCTTACACCTTCTTATGCAACTTCAATTGGAGCATCAGGTGATAGGCCTGCGGCGCTAGCCGAACTGACCGGTATTCTAGTTAATGATGGCGTCAAATTACCCGTGGTGCGATTTGATAGTTTGCATTATGCAAAAGATACTCCTTATGAAACCCTACTTAATAAAGCAGCTGACCCGGGTGAGAAAATATTTGCCCCAGAAATTGCCAAAGTAGCAAGAGGCGCCTTAGTGGGGGTTGTTGAAGGCGGTACCGCCTCAAGACTCAATGGTATTTATACAGATGCAAATGGTCAGGTATTGTCCGTTGGCGGTAAAACCGGCACAGGAGATCATCGTAAACAAATATGGGCTGCTGGAGGGCGGACTTTTAGATTCTAAGTTTGTCAGTCGTGCAGCTACTTTTACCTTCTTCATTGGTGAGAAATACTTTGGCGTAATGACTGCTTATGTAGAGGGGGAAAATGCGGGGCTTTATCACTTTACTAGCTCATTACCGGTACAAATAATGAAATTTTTAAAGCCTACTTTGTCACCGTTGATTAATGGTTTAGCTATAGAGGCGAAGACAAAGCCAGAAAATAAAGATACGGTGGCTGATAGTGATGAGCCGATTGCTTTATCTGTGGCAAAAGAAATCACTGCTGAGAAATTAAAGCCCGTTATTTCTAAAAATACGACTGCCGTACAGCCATCAGTTTTGCCTGTCACTAAAGTCATTAGTGCTCAGAAACCAAAGCCTGTAATAGCGACAAGTAACAGTGCTTTAATTCAACCGCCTGCTGTACCGGTGACAAAGGCAGAAATTAAGCCATCAATTAAAAAAGACCTGTCCACTAGGGTTACGTCAACTCCCAATAAAGTGCTCAATATTAATGAGGCGAAGTTATCAGCTAAAGATGTCAGTAATAATGCAAGTAATCCTCAAATTAAAGAGGTTCCCGCGAAGGTGATCGGTATGCCTGTCAACAAAACAGTTCCAGAAGTTGCTAAAACACCTGTTACGCAAGGAACAAGTTCGGGCATAAAGCAACCTGAGTTAAGTGCTGCAGCCAAAGTGTCGCGTCCAATAGTAGATAGTATTAAACAGACGGTGCCTGAAAAAGCACAGCCTGCTGATAAAAGTCGGTATTTTAAATATCCAGAGCCGCAGAAGGCAGTACAGTAGTTATGTGTCTTTTTAATAATTCTCGCATGTTGGGCTGGATTTGAACCCCAGTTCCTAACATTTAATATCTCGGAAGTTATTTAGACATTAAAACGTTTCGGTCGGGGTTATAAACCAGGGCCGGGCATCGAAGATTTTAGCTTCCTCATCACTACATTTTACGCCGTAGGGACACGTTGAGACCTGTTCCTACATTACGATCGATTTAATGATTAATCCCCCCACATTTCTATCAATCACTGAGCTTCCAGTACAGCTAATTCATCTGAGGTATTAATGTTCGTAAAGATTTTAGGTTCGTCACTAAAATCAACAGTAACACTCTTAAGCGGTCGCAACCAATCAGCAACCTTGCGTTGACCACTAGCCAAATAGCCTTGTAAATTTTCGGCTAGTGAAGTTTTAAGAGCTAAAAATAAAGGATGCAGTTGCCCACCATCAAAAGCGATGGCAATATCAGCATCGTGTTCAGCACGAGTATCTAGTAGTCGTTGCAAATGTTCTGCTTTAAAAAATGGTGTGTCGCAAGGCATAACGACTAATACTTCATTATCAGTATCAGTATCAGTATCAGTATCAGTATGCAGTAATGTTGTTAAGATACCGGCTAAAGGACCATCAAAACTTTGGGTTTGATCGCAAATAACAACTAGCCCAAATTCTTTATAAGCGATGAGATTACGATTGGCATTGATGTAAGTTCGTTGGCAAACAGAACTCAACGCTTCTAAGGCATAA
>TBL_comb47_HYPODRAFT_10003703_pt1 | contig 17973 bp, 14 predicted proteins | sample TroBogypolimnion_40_FD_10682 | JGI IMG/M metagenome (IMG submission 10682)
TTCAACCTGAAGATGAAAAAGATGAAATAGACGAATTATCTCATAATTGTTAAGTATTAAATTAAATTAAATAAATTAAATAAATTAAATTAAATAAATTAAATAAATTAAATAAATTAAATTAAATAAATAAAAACATAATAATATTTTTTATTTATTTTGCTTCACTAAATATCTTTATACACGTTAGATGGTAAAACACCCATTATTGTATCTTTAATATGGTATAAAAACTTAAATATTCGTACGCAAATAAAAGGATAAATTATAAAAAATACTAAAATAGCTATTAATGATGCCTTAGATGATGCCGATGGAAACATAAATATTGATACAGCAAATACTATTAAAAAAATAGCATATATAACCATAATTATTTTATGATAAAAAATCAAATTTTCAATGCTCTGATCCTCATAATATGTTTTTCTATCATTCGTTAATACATCTGAAGTTTTATTTTTAACTTCAAGAGTCAAAAAGGCATTTTCTTTCACTAATTTTGTATATAACTCAACAATATGAGAAAAATTAAGTAAAAGACCACTATATGTATCATAAGACCCTTTTGCTTTTTCTATTTCATCATTAAAATTCGTTTTAAAAGTTGTAACAACCATTTCAGCCTTTTGTTGAAGCTCATTTTCGTGATATTCATTATAAGCACTATCACCCTTTGTATATGTTAAATAATTTTTATAACTAGTTTCAACTTGGCTAGGAGCTGTTAATAAATTAGTTTTTGCTTCTAAATATTTATTTTTTAGTAAGCTTTTCTTTTTTTGTTCTTGACAGTTTGCATCACAAGACAAAATTTTATTAGCATTATTTATAAAATCATTAAATTTATTTACGTCAATATTATTAGACATATTACTTATATTATACATTTATAAAGATTTTAAAACTTTTTGTAATTAATAAAACTTTCACTATTATTTGATTTAATATTATCACTACCTAAAACAACATCTGGTTTTTTATAATTATTTGATGGTTTTGTAAAAATATCATTAACAAATGATTCAGTTGTTGTCGAGGATGTAGTTTCACCACTAGGAGTTACACATTGATTTAAACTTGAATCATATACTAAACCATCAGAACAACAAGCATCTCCAATACATGTTCCATATTTAGATGTGGTACTAGCCCAAGGATCTGTTGAGCTTGTAGATGTAGATGTTGGAGCATCATTAGGATTAAAATACCAGTTGTATTCTTGATAATTCATAGGATCTCTTAACATAATTGAAAACATAGTTTTCCATATATAAACACCACCAATTATAGCAATTATAACAATTAAAATATAATAAATTCTGACAGGAATCATTCCTTTATTAAATAATATTGCTAAAATAAGTATTGGAATTAACATAATAACAATAATTTTCATTAAATCAGAATGTTCAGCATATTTTTGACCGTAGTAATCATTAATTTCTACGAGTCTTATCTTATTATTTTTTTCCTCTTCTAATACTTTTAAACGTTTCTTCGAAGTATTTAACTCCTTTTCAACAATATCAATTGCTATTGTTTGTTCTGATAATGTTCCTTTAGAATTAGCAAGAGCATTTTGAAAAAAACTATTTACACCATTTAATGTTTCATATAAATTAATACGCATTTTTGAAATGTTATTAATTTTCTCTACAATTTGTTTTTGCTGATCTGTTGTTAAACCAGTATTTTCTTCTAAACTGCTAAATAGTTGTTGCTCAATAGTTTGAAGTGATTGAATATCATTTAGAATTTGTGTAGTATTTTCTTGGACGTTTGGTAACTGACCTTTTATATTTGACATATTATATAAATTATAAGAAGATAATTATATAATAATCTGTTTGACAATTATTTTTTTGTAATATTCATTGTAACTAAAACAGTTCCAACCGCTAAAATACTCCAAAAATAATAATTATAATTTTCTTTTAAAACATTAATATTACTATCATGAACAATACCAGTTATATTTGATGTAGAATTTTTAATTTTTGCATTTGTGTTTTTATATTCATTTAAATAATTTGCGATATTTTTTGTTTGAAGAGTTGATTGATTACCTACTTTAATTTCATCAGTATTTAAAGTATTAGTATCGTCCAATAATTGTTGAGATATTTGGTTTAATCTCGTTTTTAATTGGTCTAATTCTTGTTTTTGTGTAGTATTTGCGGTTGCTAATCCATAAGAACTATTCATTTTGTCAGATTTAGGATAATGCTCAAATGCTAAAGAATCTATATTTACTATTTTATTAGAAACACCTACTGGTAAATTTTTTAACTTAGGAGCCTGACCATTTGTAGTTTGTTCTATATTTGAATCACCATAGATGGATAATAATGAATTTGAATCTACATAACCTATTTTACCTAAATTAGCAGGTATACCTATTTCCTTTAGTTCATATAAAGCATTTGCTCCTTCTCCTCCACCTGTATTTCCATCTGTCATTTTTTGACAATTTTCTGAATCTTTTGATGTATATAAAACTAAATTTCCATCTGCCTGCATCATTAAATAAGTTGAACCATCAGTAGAGCCAATAAATTCGCCTATTGCTAATGTCATTCCTGATGAGACCCAGTTTGTTCCATATTTTCCTTTAGCTGCGGTATAAGCTGGATTAGGTTTTAGATATGGTCCGGTTGTTTTTGTATCCCAAATAATACCTTGGTCATCATTTGGTCCAGAACCTCTATATATACACATATTTCCATCGTCTTGAAGAATTAAATAATAAATACTAGTATTATCCATAGAATAAATAGCATTAGACCAGCCTCCACCACTATATGTTCCATCTTCTATTTTTGTACAATTACTTGCTTTTCCATACATTCTTGTATCATTTTTATAATTTGGAAACCAACATTCCGCATTTTTTCCAGAAGTTGAATTTTGTAATCCAAAATATGAGTTTCCTGTATCAGTTGCTTTTTGTTTACAACTAGCATAATCCATAGTACCTTGTAAATTAGCCATTGCTCTTACACTTTGGTCAAGGTAACAACCTACATAACCACTTGGTTGTGCTGTTGAATTATCCGTATTAAAAACTGATGCTCCACTTGAATTATATACAGTTAAAGCACCTTGAGTCGTCAAGCTCGCATTAGTTCCAGAATTATTTGTTTTGGTATCCCATAATGCTACTCCACTTGATATAGCATTTGCGGTACCTTTTTGAACAACGCCAACACTATCATTGCTTACAGCACAGTAACCAGTACTTGTTCCTGTATTCACATTTTGTAGTCCAAAATATTTATATCCTCCATCAATAGCTGCCTGTTTACACATATCATATGTATAAGTTCCACCTGAACTAGTAGAAGAACCTTTGTTAATAGCTATATTTTGAATAGCAGATGACCTGTCGCCTGCCGTCCAAGTTCCTTTGAAAGATATTCTCATACTTTGTTGACTATCAACCGTAAAAGTGGTTGAATAATTAGTCCATTTATTTATAGGAGGAGTAAATGAATAAAATGATTTTCCTTCTAATCCAACATCAATTGGATTTGCTACACCAGAACCATCACAACAATTTCTACCACACGCATCAAATGATATAGTGTATGTTACACCTGATGAAAAACTCATCCAATTTGCGGTCCATAATTCTTGGTCTTTTTGAATAGAAACGCACTGATTACCATTAGGATATGGTATAGGATATCCCCAAGCACTAGAGTTATTTGCTAAAACACAATTAAAATTCCATCCTGGAACAGTAGTTGTATCCCAAGTTAAGTATTTATATGAATTATTTGCGATTTGAGATTGGGCAAAATTTCCATTTGTTATAAAAGTTTCTGCTATTGATGGAGATCCTCCAATAAAAGTTGTAGAATTATTCACATAACACCCATTATAACTAGCAGTTGTATCTGTTATTAATTTGTCAACATATACATTTGCGCCTTCATTACCACAAGTTTCCCCTAAAGCCATATTTGTTCCTGAAACTAAAGATGGTGATGTTGGTATGGTAGTTCCTGGAGTGTCATATTCTGAGATCCATGGAATATTTACATCAGTATATGTTTTGCCAGGTGAATTTCTTAAACTATCCCAAATTTCGCCAGATGGTATCCATTTAACAACACCTTGATTTGTAACATAACATACATGTCCTGTTGTAAAATGGATATTTGTATTTAAATATTGATTTTTTTGCGGGTTTAATCTATCTAAAAAATCGGTTGTTCCACCAGATACTTCGGCTAATTTTTTTTGATATTGTAATAAAACTGCGTTATATTCATTTTGTAAAGATTTATCGTTTCCTGCTCGTGTTTCACTTAAAATTTGTTTAGATTTATCTGCTAGGTGAGTATTATTATTTTCATTTGTCATATTAAAATTTTGAAATCCTTCTTTACTATTAACATTATTAATATTTTTTTTGATTTTATTTTTAATTTTATTTTGATAATTATTAAAATTAGTGCCTTGATTTAATGCTGGAGTAGAGCTTAAATTATTTTTATATTCAGAACTTATTTTTGATTTTTTTTCGTAATTATTTTCCATAGAATTATCTAAATCATAAAACATATTTTCAAGACTAATCATTAATATAAATACATACAAAAAACTAATTATTATTAGTTAAATACATTTATATTAATTTTAATTAATTATTAATTAATTATTTATTTTAATTATTTTTATTTTAATTATTATATATGATATAATTATTAATGTTAGACATATATAAACATTATTATTATTTAATATAGGTGCTAAACCAATAGATACTATCATTAAAATAAGTAAAAAAATAGCTTCATTAATAAATTTATTTCCTCCTCCTATTTGTTCTCCTCCTGTAATAGCATATTTTAATAATAAAAGAACTAAAAGTATTGTTACAAATATTAGTACAATATATTTTGAATAATGTTCTGTTAATGTAATTTGTGTATCTTTATCTACGGCATTTAATGTATTATATTCTTTCTCTAATTTTTTAATTTTAATTCTCTCATCCAATAAAGTATTATAATTTTGATCGAGAGTTTGGCTATTAGACTTTGAATTACTCATTATAATATACGCAGAAAACAAAAAATTTTATTTTATTTTATTTTATTTATTATTTAATTTGATTTTTTATTTTAATTGAAATAACGGACATTTTTGTGTTACAGAACATTTATGCCAAATACTATTTTCTGCTTCACATATTTTAACATTAATTATTGTTAATTGTTGTTTATTACAACTAGGACAAATAATATTTTTCTCTTTTGTTTCAATTGTTTCTTTTGTTTCTTTTGTTTCAATTGTTTGTTCCATTTAACTATAATACAGAGTTTTATTTAAGTATTTTATTCCAAATTATAACAGTTATTAAAACTATTATAAATATTAAAATATATGTATTATTTTTTAAACTACCACCTTGTTGTACTGTAGCTGTATTAGGTAACACTTTTATAAATAAACATACAATAATTAAAAATATTATAATTAACGAAATAAATACTGAATAATTTTTTGTTATAACAATTTCACCTTCATTTTGTGCCTTATTTAAATTTTGATATTTTTTAATTGTTTTTTCTACTTTCTCTCTTTCTTCAGTTAATTTTTTATAATTTTGATTAAGAACTATAGTTTGTTGCTTTCTTTTTATATCTTGTTGGCTATATAAGGGCTCTCCTTTATTCATTGTTTTTAATATTTTGTCATTAATATTTGTTAATTTTTGAGATAATCCTTGAATTACTTTTAAGTATTTTAAATTTTCTGGAATAATAGCATAATCATTAGGCATTCCAACACCAACTTGGCTATCACCAGTTCTAGTCCAACAATATGCTTTATCGGGATTATAAGTAGCACCAGTACAAGAAGAATCACTAGAGCACATTGCTTTACATTGTTCTATACTAGTTGATGGTCCTTCACTAAGTTTACTAGTTCCCCAAAATGTCGCGCCTTTAATATCTATTAAATTTTCAGTATTTATATTATAATTAGGTGCTGTTGCTGTACTAAAATTAGTAGTTGTTCCATAACAACCATCTCTATGCTGAGAATCAGTCATAGTAGCCCATAAAAAACTATCATAAATTAGTCCATTTAAGGTTTGTGCCTTAGAATAATCACTGTTAGCATTAGTAACACCAGTTGTAGTGCATCCAGATTTTTTCCATATTTCATCATAACAAGCTTGGTCGATACCTTTAGTATCTGAATTATATTTAGAACATGAATTATTGGATGATTGAGATTTAAGATAATCTATATAATCTTTTTGCGCTTGATTATATTTAATTAAAACTGTATCATATTCTTTACTAAGTGTTTCTAAACTCAATACTACGGATTTTGTTCCATCATCATTATTATTATTTTTTTTTTCATTTTTTAGTATTTGATTTTCATCCATTTATATATAAATAGAAAGAAAACAATCTTATTATTTATTTTTATAAAAGATTAAAGCTCCTATTGACACAACTGAAAATAAAATAAAAAAATTATTAAACTTACAACAATTTGTTAAATTATTTTCTACAGTTAAACTTGTTTCATTTAAAATACTTTCTATTGCTTTTTTTGTTTTATTTTTTTTGTTTGTTTCAATTGTTAATTTATTATATTTATTTATAGAATCATTCAAATAATTTTTAAAATTTTGTTCGAGTATAATTTTTTGAGGTCTTGATAAAAATCTATTGACATTAAACATATTTTATATTTTTAAATAAAATATTTTTAAATTTTTACCTTAAAAATTATTTTTACCTTAAAAATTATTTTTAATTTTTTGGAATTGAAGTTTTAATTGTAAATTTTGAAGCCATTATTATACCTAAAAATATAATACCATAAAATAAAGCAAAGTTTTTTAAATAATCTAAATTATATATTTCTTTATAGTCACTAATTAGTTCATCTGAACCATTATATTTTTTTTCAACAATACCTAATCTTCTTTTAAGCTGGCGATTTTTCATTTTTTCTTTTGCTATTAAAGTATTTATTTTTTGTAATCTATCATTTATAGTTTCTGTATCTTTTTCAATATTGTTTGAAGACATAAATAATTCGGAATTTATATTTTGTAAATTTCCTTTAATATTTTCAAACATTTGTTGATATTCACTATATTCCGGATTTTTATTATAAAAAACATAATATTTTTTAAAGTCATCTAAAATTGAGGGTAGTTTTTCTTTAAGAGTATTTATTTGAGATAAAAAAACTTGCTGGTTTTGTTAAATCATCTATTGAATTATCTCCTGAATTTTCTTGTAATTCCATTAATATATATAGCTAAATTAATTAATATAAGTAATACTTTTATTTTAAATACAAGCTCTATAATAACTTGCTTCAATAGCTGTTTTACTTGCTCTTGTAATTTCACATACTTGACCTGGTCTTAATCCTATTACCTGTGCTACTGGGTCAAATCTTGATATGTCTGGGAATTGGGCTATATTTAAAATATTATATTTTTTCATAATTTCACTAATTTCAGCATTTCTCATAACACGATGATTTGGTACAAGAATATGTTCTAAAATATTAAATTGTAATCTTTTTATATTTTGAATTACAATAAATATGCCATCTTTTTCCCATATATGTTTCAATTCATTTATAAGGGTTTCGTTCATATCTTCTTTAATAATTATAAATAATGTATCATCTTTTGTCAAAATTACTTCTAAATTAAACAAATCATCTACCATTTCGTGAATATTTGCCGGCCTAACCATTTTTCCTAAATAATATTTGATATATATTTTATTTTTTCTTTTGGTAGTTTCATCTTCTTCATTTTTTTCAAGAAGCATATCTAACTGATTATTTTGCTTCATCGTATTAACTTCATTAATACTAAATTTATCATAATCCTCAACATTATATCCTTGTCTATTCATTAAATTTAACACAACATTTCTGGAAGTGTAAATAGAAGAAATTTGGCTACTTAAGTTTTGAGTTGTCATATTATATTATAATATTATCATTAGTAATTCTTTTTATTTCAATTTTATTTATAAATATATTTATAATTTTTTATATAATTTTTATATATTTTTTATATAATTTTTATATATTTTTTATATAATTTTTATATAATTTATTTTTTTGATTCTTCTTCATTCACATCAGTTGATAGTATAATTTTTTTACTATCATTACTAGTATTACCTTCAGAATTTTCACCTTCATTTTTTTCTTCTGGTTTAGGTTCATCGACCTCTAAAATTGTTTCTTTATCTACTGGTACTGAAGTTTGTTCTTGTGAAGAATCTGAAACTGTCAAATTTTGAGGAATTTGATTTTTTAAAGATTGGTCTGAGGGCGGAGCATAACCAGGTGAGTCAAAACCATAACCAGGTGATTCGGGAGCATAGTCAGGTGATTCGGGAGGTGAGTTAGAAGGAGAACGAGGAGTATAACCAGGTGAAAGAGAAGCATAAGGAGGTGACTCATATGAGTTAGGAGGAGCAGGAGGTAATTCGGACGAACGTTCAGCACTTGGCAGTATTGGCGATTCATTTGGAATATTATTCATGTCTGTTTGTTTCATCAATTTATGTTTTATGTCTTGAATATATTTATCAATTATTTTTTCAATTGGTTGTTTTTCTGCACTTCTATTTAATAATGCTAAATTTGGATTTTTTTCATATTTGTTTTTAATAATTAATTTAAATTCATCTTGGTCTAAAGCAGGACCTTTTTGTTGTTGAAAGTTCGTCCATTTTTTAAATATTTCATTATATTGTTCTCTTGTTATTATTTTTACTTCGACAGATTCTTTTGGTTCTTCTATTTTTAATAATTTTGTAATATTATTCGAATAAGACATATTTAATAATTGGTCGACATTATCATCTGTAATTATTCTCATTTGAATATTTAACACTTCTAATTCTTGAATTAATAATTTTAACGCATAAGGCACTCTCAAAATACTAAATGAACGACCAAATTTACTGACATTTTTTACATTTTGACTACCATCAGGATTTGTGTGAAAACTAATTGGACCATCAGAAAATAAACTAAAAAATAAATTCTTTGATTTATTATATACTGAAATAGAACCTGTTTTATTACATACTGCCATATTATGATATTCGTCTCCTCTTACCATAAAAGACTCGTTCAAAAAATAAGACATTCCGTGTGCTAAAACACCATCACGTTCCATCTCTCCAATTCTTAAACCACCATCATTTGCTCTGCCTTGAACTGGCTGCCTAGTTAAATTTGTATTTGGACCGCGGGCTCTGTAATTTATCTTATCTTTAACCATATGTTTTAAACGCATATAATACGTTGGACCCATATAAATGTCCGCTTCAATTTGGTCTCCAGACATTCCATTATACATTAATTGTTTACCACTTGAATGAAATCCGACCTTTGTAAGCATTGGACCATATGTAGCATAATTTGAACCTTTTACTTGAAATGCGGTACAATCTCCGAAGCCGCCATAAATTGTGCACGCTTTACCAAATAGAGATTCTACAATTTGTCCGATAGTCATACGTGACGGAATAGCGTGCGGATTTATTATTAAATCTGGCCTTGTACCATCAGCCGCAAAAGGCATATCTTTTTCTGGGATAATGAGACCTAAAGTCCCTTTCTGACCCGCTCTAGAATTTCCTAAGAGCATAGATGGTGCGAAATTATTCTCACGCATATAATATAAGTGCGATGATGGCATTTCAATACAATATACTTTTCCTTCGTAATCAATTAATTTTTCCTCATTGGAATCGTTTACTTTTTTATTTATAAATGGTTGATTTTGCTTACGAATAATACTAATTTTATAATAAGTATGTTTTGATTCAATAATATGAGATTTGCCTTTATTATATCCTTTTGTTCCAACTATAATATGTTTATTATCTCCTGGTTCTGCAGCTATTTTTATAACTCCTGACCAACCGCAATGAACTGCTAATCTAGAAACATCATTTGCTAATCTTGGACTAATAGTTCCATATCTAGAAAACCCATCAGCATATGTATGACCGTCACCTTCCATTAAAGCTTCTAACAATATAATACACTGTCTTTTAGATAAACTCCAAACATATTCAGGTAAATATTTATTTAAAGCTCCTAAACTATATTTTTTAAGTTCATTATAAATTTCTTTATTTTTACCAAAATTTATAGCAAAATAACCATTAAAAGAGTCATGATAAAATTCAATATCTAATTTAGTTAATATGTCTGTGTTAAAATCTATCTTTCTTTGTTTATGTGCTGATAGAACAACTGCTCTGTTATTAACAGAGCCATCCGCAATAAACATTCCTAATAATTGTAACCAATCATCCATTTTATATTTTTTTTCACCCAAAGTAAAATATTCAACATCTGAATAAGTATTATTCATAGATTTTTGAAATCTTACCATCTTACCCATAACATTTTCAGCTTCGATTAACTCATATTCTTTATCACCTTTAATTTTCTCTCTTTGTTTAACATATAACTTATGATTTAAAGTACATATCACTTCAACTTGTTTGTTTTTTATATAATACATTTCTCCGTTATGGTCATATTCAAATTTATTAACTGGATATTCATAACACATATTTCCATTTGTATCTAATGTTGCTACTTTATGAGTATTAATATTAATATCTTTAATTTCTATCCATCCTTTATCAGTTAAAACTTGTTGTGTAGGTAAAGCACAAGCCATTTTGTCACCTATTGCGGGTACCCTTTCTTCACGAACTCTAACTTTTGCGATATTTGAGCCTTCTTCTCCTTGTGTTATAAAAGACTTATCTACAAAACCTAGCTGACCTTTTTTAGGTGTGACAGACGAGTCAATCCATAAATCTTTGTCGTCAGGATTACTAGTTATTTTACCAATTACTACAGTTTTATCATTTAGCGCTGTGTTTTCTTTAATCATCCCATAGTTATCTAGCTGACTGTAGTCAAACCCAGGTTTAGTACGAATAACATTATTCTTTTCAATATTAGCAAATTTTGAACTCGCATTACCAGATATTTCTGTATTTTCTTCTCTCGATTCATACATTGAAAAATAGGTTGTTCTAAATATTCCTCTATGAACAGAACCTTCGTTGATTAAAATAGCATCTTCTACATTATAACCAGTAAAACTCATAATAGCAACAATCGCATTAATACCATATGGCTGCTCTTCATTATTTATATATTCCAAGTATCTTGATTTAATAAGCGGGGTTTGTCCGTAATTTAATACAACACCCATCTTATCAATTCGCATTTGATAATTTGAATGATAAACAGATACCGCTTGTTTGCTCTGACCACAAGAAAATGAATTACGCACCACAGGATTATGTTCTGGATAAATAATTTGATTACCCATTACACCTAAAATAAATGATGGATCAATTTCCATATGTGTGTAATAATTATTACTATTGAAATCTTCTTCTTTTATAGCAATTAACGAACCTGATTCTTCAGCTGTATCCATAAAATCAACAACTGATTTATTTGCTTCTAATAATTTACTGATTGTTTCTAGATTCTCTCCAATATCATTATATAATTCATTCAAATCATATGTTATGTTTGATTTTATTGAAAAATTTGGGTCTGATTTTGGTAAAAATCCAGAAGTAATCTGTTCCCAAGTAATTTTACCATTTGTAAATAATTCATTTACATCTTGTCTATTAAAACTTAAATTTCCATCTTCAATATAATAAATTGGCCTAGTTAGCCTTCCAACGTCAGTGAAAATATTTATTTCATTATTTTTAAAATTAAATGATATGCTTATAAATGTTGGAATAATTCCATTTCTTCTATATAATTTGAGCATTTTAACAAGTTCTAATGGTTTATCAATTACACCAACCCAATTTCCATTTACTAATATTTTTGAAGTATTTCCTAAGTATTCGGGGCTACATTCTAATACTAATTCCATTGAAGTGTGTGCTCTTAACCATTTAATTATAGGATAAATAGATGAACCAATTGTTATATGTGTACTTATCGCTAAATGTTTATGTAATCCAATATTACCACCATCTGGAGTATCAATTGGTCAATTAAACCCCATTGAGAGCTATTTAACAGACGCGGACCAACAACCTTAGCACTAGCATCTAATGGCAAACTAATTTTACGCAAATGTGAAATATATGTATTCCAACTTAAACGATTTAAATCCTGAATTACTCCTAATCGCTTTGTATGTGCTTCGGAACCCCAATTTCCTTTAAACGCCTTTTTAAATCCTGTTTCAACAATTCTCTCTTTAAATATTTGTTTATAATTTACCATAATCAGGTCAATAAAACTATTTTCAGTATATCTTTTTACATCACGAGCACCTTTTTCTTTTATTTTATGTTTGTCTTTTCTACTTTTTTCGGATTCTTCGTCGTCCTTGTAGTTACCTCTATGATAATAATATTCTTCATCAATTTTTCTTCCTATATCTTTTTTTTGAATTAAATAGTACTCGCGAAATAAATCATAAATAAGTGAGCCTGATAATTCTACCCTTTTAAAGGCAAAATTATCACGGTCAGTTGGTTTTTCTTCACCTGTATAAACCTTTAATAATTTATTTACCATTAATCCAATAAAATAAGCCTTTTCTAAAAAATTCAGTTCGCCAACGTTTGGTAAAAAATAATCTGATAATATTTCAATAACTCCTGAAATTGTACCTCTTTTTGTGAAAAACTTTATATAATCCAAAGCTGTTTCTTGAGTAAATATTTTACTAGCATCGTGAACGGATGGAATAAATAAATCAACATATGATTCATTCTTTTTTATATCTAATAGACAAGTTTTTATAATAGCTTTATCTGAAATAACTCCTAATGCTCTCATTAAAATAAATAGGGGAATTGGCTTTCTTACATTTGGAACAGATACTACAATTTGGCTATTAGAGAGAGATGGAGATGGAGATTGAATTTTTACAGCTGTTGTTCTAATTGGTTTTGATGCGTCTTCCGATACTGATCTAATTTCTGCTGAATAACTATATATATCCAATTTTGAATTTTTTTTAATATAAATGGTGTTATTCGCAAATGTTTCCTGAGGAATTATTACTTTTTCTTTTCCATTTATTATAAAATAACCTCCAAAATCATTTCGACACTCACCCATATTAAAACGAACATCTCTTGCTAATTTATTTAAAATACACATATTTGATTGAATCATAATTGGAAAATTTCCTAGATAAATTTTACTTAATTGTTCTGTATGTATTGTTCTTTCTTCTCCGACATAATAAATAAACTCGACATCTACATCATAATGAATTGATGTACCATATGTCATATTACGCAAACGAGCGTCATTTGGATACATATAATGTGTGTGAGTATCATCATAAATTACTGGTTTACCAAAATAGATTTTGGAACCATCTTTTCCACCTAAATATAATAAACATTCGTTTCTTTTTTCAGCGTTTGATTCTTCATCTTCTGTTTCAATAAACCTAATAGGATTATTTTCGTGAAAAATTTTATTTATTCCACTATTACAAAATATATTATATGATTCTAAATGATGTGCTACCAAGTTATTTGGATTATCTGAAAAATATTTATCAATTAGGTTCCAGGATATATTATCTTTATTTAGCCTATCCATTTTATATTATAATAATCTTATTTTTTTAAAATGTAATTGTCATTAATAATATTTATTTTTTATTATTTTAAATATTATTTTATTATTTTCATTTCTTTATATGTTATTGTATTTATTTCTTTATACATTATTGTATTTATTTTTTCTTTGTTTTATTTTTTCTTTTTAATAAACGCCTACTTTTACCACCTTTAACTTTTTTATCTTTTTTTTCTTCTTCCTCTTTTATTTCCTTTATTTCCTTTATTTCCTTTATTTCCTTTATTTCTTCTTTTTCTGAATAGTCATCTGTTATTGAAAATTCAGCCCAAGGTTGTGTTGGCCTATCGTGTAAATAAGGCCTAAGAATATTCCATTGAATATGCTTATCACAATATTCGTTTTTATTAAAAGGAATACCACAAGAATTACCAAATCGACCAACAAAAGCCATTTTTTTTGCTAATTCTGAATCCATTACAAATCCATCTACTGCTCCGTGTGCGGAAAATGGTTTTGGCCGTCCTTCTTGAGACATATATTCTCTTGCGTCTAAATCATAATGAGAACATACTGTTCTCGAACAAGGATTATCTTCTTTAAGCAAATACACATCATAGTGGTCTGCTATTATCTCCTTTGCTATTTCAATATTTAGTTTTCCTTTATGTTTATCCATTAATTCTTCTAAACGTACTTGTCTCGCTCCCTGATGTCGTCTAATATCATACATTCCTGAATTATTACATTCAATATTTCGTATTTGGGGATCATAAGGCGCATTAAATCCAATAAAATAACCATTTTTTGTTCTCTCTACATTATGAAATTTAAGTCCTAATTCTATTCGTAATATTTCATTTGTATTTATATCTCCGAACAACCAAGAGTTAGCATAATCGCCTGAATTTTCCTTTAATAAAATATCCACATATTCATCTAATGTATTTCCATATTGCATGGCTTGTCTAATTCTATATCCAATTGGAAACTTTTTTTCATATGGCATAAAGCCGCCAATAGTTGTTTCTGTGCCAATAATACCCTTCGCGGTTACAAAAACATCTGTTCCACTCCATATCCAACAAGCGCTAGTTTGCATAATAAAACGGATGCCCTTTGATGGGTTTAAATCTAAAATTATGTTTGAATATTGTCCATCAATGTAGTCTGTAAATGAATTATGGGCGCATACTATTTTTCCGTCTGAAGTCCAATCACCGACCGCCATAAAAGCACTACATCTATCTCTTGATCCACCTTCTTTTCCTATGTGACCTTCTGACCTAGTTGAATACCAATAGGAAATGGACATATAAAAATTCCAGGCAATGATTTCGTCTATTGTTGTTTCCGTTCCACCAGCTACACAACCATCAGCAATTCCTTCCATTTCTTCGTAGAATTCTGGGAATTCGGTTTTTGTCATTTCTTTAAAATCCAAATTTATTTCCTCAATAAAATATTCCCATTTTTTTCCAAACGATTCATACATAAAAAATTTCAACATAGTTTGAATTTCCTTAAAATCTTTGGCGCATAAAAAACCGTAAGCATATCCTCTTTCTTTTGGGTCTCCTTTTACTGATATGTATTTCCACCCATCTTTTTCGTACATTATTCCGTTATCAATTTTCATATATATTATATATACTTTTTATAATAAAATAAATAAAAAGTATAGCAAAATACTTTTTTAAAGTATACATTATGCTTTTATTGTTCTTCTTTTTCTAAATTTATTAGTATTTAATTTATTTTTATGTTTAATATGCTTTCTAATTTTTTTTGTCTTTCTTAAATGTTTTTTTTTACATTTTATTGTTTTATTGGTCTTTCTTAATTTTTTTTTATCCCATTTTCTTGTTCCACCATCCATATGGTTTAATTGTGTTTTTAACAAATTCTTATCTGTTACTTGGGTTCTTAATATTTTAATATTTTGCAACACATTATCCACATTATTCTCATCAAATTTGGTAAGAATAATATATAAATTTTCAAATACATCGCGATATACGAATTCTAAATTTTTCATTATGTTGTATTGGATTTTGTCCGATTCCAAAATATCTTTATCATTTATTAATTGATGTTTTTCAACCATTCGTCCGGACAAATACTTAATTATCATAGGAATTTCTACATCCCTTATTTCTTCGGATAAATACTTAATCACTCTAGAAATGTTTACACCACTTTTGACGTTTTTAATATTTTCAATATTTTCAAGAATATCATCAATAAAATTTATAATGTTAGATCTATTAATAATATTAATAATTTCATCATCTGTTATTTGTGGCATTAATGGTTGTAGTTGTGGTATCATTTGGGTTAGTTTTTTGTTGTTATAGTTTAATATTATTTCTAAATAATTTATTTTTGCTAAATTGATTTTTAACATTTTAAGATTTTCCAACACATTATCATAATCATATTCTCTAAGAATAAAATATAATCGTTGAAATGTATTGAGATATATTGTGTTTAAATTTAATCTTTTTTTGTATCGGTGTTTGTCCGATTCCGACGTTTTTTCGTCTTTTAATAATTCGGTAATTTCCGGTATTTCATCATTTAATATTTTAATATCTTTTTGAAGGTTATAAGATTTAGATTTTTTAACATCTTTAATAAGTTCATCTATAATTTTCATAACATCAGAATTATTAATGTCATTAATAATTTCATCATCTATTATTTGTGGTATTAATTGTTTTGTCAATAATGATGAGTTTTTCATATTAGATTTAATACAATCATTAACAGTTTCATTCCAATTTTTATTTACCTTTATATCATCTTCACTTAATCTATTTAAATTTTCACGATTACTACTAGATATACCTGAAATTCTAGATATACCTGAAATTCTAGATATACTTGAATTTGATGAATTATCAAAATTATCAAATTCAGAATCTAGGTATTTAATTATTTCACCTCCATTTTCAATGAATAATTCATGCGCAAATCCATCTTCAATTTGTTCAAGACTCGTTGTTTCAGAGGTGGAATAAACTAATGTTGTACAATTTGTTAAAAGTCCAGGAACCATATAAATTTTTTGTTGAACCTCACTAATACCGGTCGTGTCATTCATCAAAAACCATTTATTATTTTGTTGATAATAACATACATAATGACCGCTTTCAACTTGTTCACCTTGATGAACAATAATCGCATTTAATATTAAATTAGATATTTTTAATGGAAAATTAACTATGTCTGTTTTTTTATATTGTATTAGACCATTAGTTATCATTCGCGTAAAGTTTATAATAAAATTAGTTATTTGTTCACGACTGGTATATTCGTAAGTATTCTGATTATTTTTTGCGATTTTCCCTCCAAGAATATCGAGCGGCACCGCCTCAAGTACGTCAACAGGTACGATTATTTTTAGTGTATTGCCTATAAAAGTTACGGTCTTAAAATTTAGCGGAGGTAAAATTTGAATATTTATAAATGATGTTGTAGCAATTGGCGGGTTAGTAGTTATTTTAGTGTCGTCATTTAATGTGTAGGTTATAGTGGTTTTTTCTGTTATATTTTCATTTACATCTTTTAAAGAAAACGCATCAAATAAGGTGGAATAAAATTCAGTTGTGTCTTGTTGTCCTTCAAGCCAATTAGGATTAATTCTAAAACAATTAGACAAAATTTCAAGAATATTTACTACAGTTTGTTGTAAATCCTTATTCTTCTTCCCAGTCCTAAATACAGTTACAAAATCGAGCAAGTAGTTTCTTAATGTAATATAATTAACATATGTGCATGTTGGATTTCTTATTTTTCTCAAAAATAAAGTTTCAATATTAGCTTCAGACAAATTACTAATTTTAGAATAAAAAGTAGTGAATAAAAGTGCCCAAAGTGCGCTATCAGCATAACAAGAAATACTCCTATAATTAGTTGGATATGATTGTAGTTGAAAAAAGTTCATACTAATATTATATATATATACTTTTAAAAATATCTTACATATTTATCATTATTAAAACAAACAACAGAATAAAAGGAAAAAGAACTAATAACCAAGAAACACCTGTATGACCGTCTTTACATATTAAATTTAACAACCATGTCCAAAAAAGAATATAAATTAATTTAATAATGAAAATTAGTACTGTACTAGGAACCTGGCAAGAAAAATTACCAACATGATAACTATTTGAATTGCCTAAATTTTGAAATAAAATCATTATTAATGTAAAAATGGATATAATAAAATATAATGCTGCTGGTGAACACAACTCTTTAAAACTTCTTGGAAACGCCATATGATTTGATTATGATATATGTTCAGAAAAATAAATATTTTAAAAT
>TBL_comb47_HYPODRAFT_10003705_pt1 | contig 17967 bp, 18 predicted proteins | sample TroBogypolimnion_40_FD_10682 | JGI IMG/M metagenome (IMG submission 10682)
CTCGATTGGGATGGCCAATGGCTTGCCCAAGGCGCTTGAATTAACTGATGGCCTGGGTAGCGTTGTTCTAGTTACTTTGGATAAGATTCAACTCAACATCAATTTGCCCGCAAATCGCTTTACTTTCACTCCGCCAGCCGGGGCAGAAGTCTTGCGCTTAAACTAGCATTTACATAACGTATAACGAAAACCCCTAATCTACAGAGCATCACATGATTGATCCGCAATTACTCCGTAAAGATATCGCTGCAGTTGCTGCGCGTTTAGCTACCCGCAAGTTCCAATTAGATGTTGAGAAGTTCAACGCCTTGGAATCAGAACGTAAATCTTTGCAAACCCGCACCGAAGAATTGCAAGCTAAACGCAACCAATTGTCTAAAGCGATTGGTATGAAGAAAGGCAAAGGCGAAGATGCCACTGCTGAGATGGCTGAAGTTGCCGGCGTTAATGCGGATATGGAATCTGGTGCGGCAAGACTGAGTACTCTGCAAGCAGAGATATCAGATTTCTTGATGGGCATCCCCAATCTGCCAGATGAATCAGTGCCAACCGGTAAAGACGAAACAGAGAACAAAGAAGTAAAGCGTTGGGGTGAAGAGCCCATTTTTGATTTTGAGATTAAAGATCACGTTGATCTGGGTGGTCCATTGGGTCTCGACTTTGAAGTGGCAGCGAAGATTAGCGGTTCACGTTTTGTAGTTCTCAAAGGACCAATCGCAAGATTGCACCGGGCCTTAGCGCAATTCATGATTGATACGCACGCTACAGCTCACAATTACCAAGAAGTCTATGCGCCCTATATGGTGAATGCTGCTTCAATGCGCGGCACTGGCCAATTGCCGAAGTTTGAAGAGGACTTATTTAAAGTGCCACGTCAAATGGGTGGTGAAGATGAGGGTGGCGAAGCGAAAACAGAAAACTTCTACCTGATTCCAACGGCAGAAGTACCAGTAACGAATTTAGTGCGTGATGAGATCGTTAATGCTGATAACTTGCCAATGAAGTTTGTGGCACATACACCGTGCTTCCGTTCGGAGGCAGGTAGTTATGGCCGTGATGTGCGCGGCATGATTCGTCAACACCAGTTCGACAAAGTCGAGTTGGTGCAAATTACCAAGCCAGAAGACTCCATGCAGGCCCTAGAGGATTTAACGGGGCATGCAGAAAGAATCTTAGAGCTTCTTGAGCTCCCGTACAGAAAAGTTTTGCTCTGTACTGGTGATATGGGATTTGGTAGCACCAAGACCTATGACCTCGAAGTGTGGGTGCCCTCACAAAAGGCATATAGAGAAATTAGCTCTTGCTCTAGCATGGGTGATTTCCAAGCAAGGCGTATGCAGGCCCGATTTAAAGCGGGGCAAGGCAAGCCAGAGTTGGTGCACACATTAAATGGTTCAGGCCTTGCGGTAGGTAGAGCATTGGTTGCTCTGCTTGAGAATAAGCAGCTAGTCGATGGCAGTATTGTGATCCCTAAAGCATTGCAACCTTACTTGGGTGGCCTAGAGGTCCTAAGGCCAAACTAAATTAGAACGGCTTTCATTTTTACTCTATCAACATTTTTTGCCAATACCTTATCAAGCGTTACCAAAGACTTAGATTTGAATTGTTTTGCGGCTGCGAGATGAAGTGCATCCCCAGCCCTGAGATTTGATTTGCTATCAAAAACTAAAATTCCAGCAGAGTAATACGTTTTGCTCTCAATGGGCATCACTTCAATATCGTTCTGGCAAAGACTATCAAATCTTTTCCAAGCTTCACGACTCTGTTTTTCGGTTATTTGATTCGTTCTGACCTTTAGGCTAAGTGCACTAGAGAATTCTGTAAATGCCCAAGTAGATGAAATCATTTTTGCAGAACTGTTTTCATACCATTTATCAACAGCGTGACTCTTTTCTTCGGTTGTACACAAGGCCACAAAAATACTGGTATCCACATAAATCATTAGTAGCGTGCACCCGAGCGAATTTCATCCATTACTGATTTACCCATCTTCAGCGTCGCCCTAAATGCTCTCAGTTCTGCTGCAATTGCTTTGCGATCCAATTTCTCCGGCCTAATAATTAATGAGCCATCCTTTGAGAGGGTTGCCTCAACCTTATCCCCATCTTTCAGTTGAATTTCTTTGATGAACGCAGCAGGAATGCGGAGTGCCAGGCTGTTGCCCCACTTGGAAATTTGGATATTCATTTTTTAAGCCCTATATAGATATACATACGTGTATATCTATATTAAAGAGGTTTATCTCTTCTGACCAGCCATTTTTAAGCCAGTATTGGCGATGTGGCCTTATACATCGCTAGCTATAATGGTCGCTTGGTTCGGAGAGGTGGCAGAGTGGTCGAATGTACTTGACTCGAAATCAAGCGTAGGGTCAAACCTACCGTGGGTTCGAATCCCACCCTCTCCGCCAATGTCAACAGTTTTATAAGGCTTTGCAGCAATACAACAGCCTTGTTACCAAAATCGTTACCAAAGCTGCCTTCCAAAAATTAAGAGAATTTAGGGCTGCCCTTTTAAGCTGCTACATGGTTCGGTAGAGCTCGTTTACAGGATTTTTCTGCTATTAATAAGGGCTAATACTTAAGCATAGAATGTCGTTGTACGATTATTACATTCTGAAATGCAAACATAGAGTTAACCCTAATGAGTACTCAAGCACAAAAAACCCCACCAGAAATTACGGCAAAAAAAGACGGAAATAAACCCAAATACAGTATTGGAATAATCGCCTCCATTGTAGTTCTCTGTGCTGTTATTTCCCTTTTCTATGGCGCCTCCTTTTACAAGTCGGCCACTCAACATGCAATTGAGTTGGTGAATGGGCGATCAAAGCAATTCGAAGTTGTTTTCAATGAACTCCTAAAAGCTCGCTTGAGAGCCATGGGCATTGCTGCAGATACTTTGTTGCAAAGTAAAGTAACTATTGAGCCTTTTGCAAAACGAAATCGATCAGCACTTGGCGATCGCGTGGATGGCTATTTTGCTTTTTTGCAGAAAAAACATGGGATGGAGCAATTAAATTTCTGGATCCCTCAGGCTACTATGTTTTATAGAGCAGGCTCCCCCGAGTTGGGGCAGTTCGATGCAGCTAAATTTCGCAAATCCATTGTGGCCGCGATGGAGCGTAAAGATCGCATTATGACTGTAGAAGCAGGTCAGGGCGGTGTTGTAGGAGTTAGGGCTATTGTTCCAGTTACCTGGAATGAAGATTTCGTGGGGTTGGTAGAGTATGTTAGTTCGTTTCGACTTCCTCTTGAAGGGGCTGCGCAAGAATCAGAATTTAAGTGGGCTTTAGGTCTCAATAAAGATAGGCTAACCCAGGTAGAGCGCCCAAAAAATGATGCCATCGATGTCCCGATGGGGGATGATGTATTTATTGAATACTCAGATAAATCTCTCCAAGAGGCAATGAAAAAAATGTCATTTGATTCAAGAGGTAAGGAGTATCAAATTGTCGATGCAAATGACCGCAGTTATTTTGTGAAAACCATCCCAGTGTTTAATTTCTCAGGCGTTCCAACGATTACGATCGCTATGGTTGACGATATTTCAGCAACCTACTCTTCAGCCCTTAAGAGTTCAATACTACGTGGTTTGGCTGTCTTTGTAGTTCTAGTCATTGCATTGCTGTTTATTTATTACAAGATTGATCACTTTAGAGCTGGAATTCTAGGTTCTATAGGTGCTGAGAAGAGGCTGCTTCAGGAGCGTTTGGCTCATGGTGATGCTGCCATTAAGAAGCTTAATGATATGAATTTTGTCAAGCGTCAAAATTTTTATAAATTAATGCTTGCAATCAATAAGCCGCTGCTTGGTATTAAAGGTCGACTTTCTTCAATTGTTGTTGATATAAAAAATATTAATCAAGACCTTAAAGGGCGCATTCAGTTTGTTGAGGATGAAGCAAGTCGGCTTCAAAATTATGTAACTGATTTTCTGCAGATAGAGCACTTCCGCCAAGGGATTGTCGATGTTGAAATGCAGCGAGTTTCAATACAAGATGTCATAGAAAAAGCTTTAGTAAGCCAGGATCTTGCCGAGCGTTTCCCGCTCATTAGCGTCAAATTAGATTTGCCAGCAAATCTACCTAAGACAAAGGCAAATGCAGGGCTATTGGAGAGGGCTTTTATCAACATAATTAGTTATGCCACTTCTGGAAATGGCCGAGGGGATCTTCTAATTAGCGCTGCGGCTGGTGATCAGGGGTACTTATCCATTGTGATAACGGGAAGTGTCATGGCCGGTATAGCCGCGCCAACAGATTCGATACTGGATGAATCGAGCGTATTTCTATCTGGTATAGATTCAGGGGTTGCGCCCAATGCACGTATGGATAAATTGACAGGCATATTCCTCGCCAAGCTTATTTTCGAGTTCTATGGAGGAAGTTTGACCGCAACAACTTCTGGCGAGCCTGGATTTATAGCTCATCTTGCAGGCACTATTTAAATATTGCGACTCTGAAGAATGAATAAACAATATAGATTACTAGTAGCGCTTACTTTCTTTGTTGGCGTTCTATGCTCTCTGGGGCAGGGCGTCACAGCGCCTATATCTTTGGTGACAGGTGTATCAGAGATTGTGGTCGAGCAGATGTTAATTGGAGCCTTATTTTTCCTTTTCACGCTGTTGACTGCAAAAGTAATCAAGATTGAATTCATTCACGGATATATCGAGCGCACCCTCAAAGTAAAAGTTCCCAATCTGATCGGTGACATAGGCTCTGGAACAATAATCTTTATTGGCTCATGCTTAATTTTATCTTTGGTATTTAAGCAAAACATATCTGCTCTATTGGTCACTGGAGCTGGATCTGCTGCGATATTGGGTTTTGCATTGAAGGATTTTGCGGTTGCTTTAGCATCAGGCATTACCTTTAATTTTGAGGATAGCTTTAAGGTTGGGGATCGCATAAGAGTGATGGTCGACAAGGACGGTCACGAGGGTATTGTTCAAAGAATTACATGGCGAAATACGGTACTTCTTACAGACCATCTACAAACAGTTTTCATACCCAACGTCCGACTTTCAGCAGCAACAATTATTAATTACGACTTACCTGACCGCTCAAATAAACGGCTATTAAGGTTAGTGATTGATTATGATGTTTCTGTAGAAAGTGTTGAGAGGGTTCTTTATGCCGGGGTCTTAAATGCGGTAGGGGTCAAATTTACTGCGCCCCCTGTAGTGAGGGCTACAGGATTAAAAGAATCTGGTGTTGAATATTTGATTACTTACACTATTGCTGATATGAGAGATCGACTGCCTGCTGAGCATGCGATTATGAGAAGTGTTCTTGAGAGTATGAGGGTTGCTAACATATCAATTGCACGCAGCAATTATTACGATACAACTGCAAGAATCGCCAATAGATCCCTTGATTTATACCATCTTGTCCAGCAGGTGAAGCTTTTCGCTGGTCTTGATGAAGATATTGCAAGAAATATTGTGAATTTATTGGAGTCTCAGCGTTATGCGCCATCATCAATCATTGTTTATGGCGGAGAGAGGGATGATGCTCTATTCATTGTTGCAGAAGGAATACTCTCCAGAGACATAGTTGATAAAGACGGCATCTCTAAGCAACGTTTTATTGCCACTGAATTTTTTGGGGTAGAGGCTCTTTTCTTAAATGTGCCTCACCAGGCAAACGTTACTGCCAACACGGATGCTTTGGTGTACAAACTTTCAAAACAGTCTCTTAGAAAGTTGCTAGACCAGAATCCAAATTTGATTGGACAATTGTCCAATAATTTGGCTGAGTATTATGGAGATGATAATCGGGATTTAGCATTTGATGGTGCAAACTCTCTCGCTTATAGAAGGGCTTTATATGAAGGTATTATTGATGCCAACTATTCAAGAAATAACTAAATCGATAACCGGCAAGTGCAAGTTCCAATAGACAGCATTAGCCCCTAATTTCTTTGATTATTGCAGAGGCAAATTCTTCTAGCGTGTATTCCCATTGATCCCCATGCTTTTGATTTGTCCATTCGGCTCGCTTGGTCTGTATGCATGAGTGTGCAAACTCTTTGAAGCGTATTTTTTCTATTGTCGAAGCCTTTTTTGAGGCATTTTTGGCTGCAACTGGGTTTGTGCCATTGTCTAGCTCGACACGGGCTTTTTGAGCCTTGATTCGAGCTTCAGCTATGGTTAGGTTAGGGAAGGATCCGAGGCTTATATTGTGTTGCTTACCCTTGTGCGTATATCGAAAGATCCAATATTTATTGAGGTTAGGCTTTACCCATACATGCAGACCCTTTACCAGTGCATCGGTATATCGACCGGGGGTTTTAATATTTTTGACTGTTTGATAGTCGAGCTTGATTGTCATCTAATTCTCCATTGTTACCAAAGTTAGTTACCAAAATCGACCCCTGAAATGAGGTAGATCGCTTTAGATTCCAATGTATGACTTCAAGCCTTTTTAAGGCATTTATCACTTAAGTGATAAATATTTCTTTAATTAAGACAAAGGGTTGGGGTGTCTATTACAATTCAATGCAGGTGAATAGGGTATGAAGCCATACAACGTATAGCCTAGCCACCCTCTCCGCCATTCAGACTCTATATTTGCTTTAAAGAGAAGATATCGAAAGAGCCCTACATGACGTGGGGCTTTTTATTTATACGTAGTATGCAATACGCAAATATTTAATAAAACGAGGGAGTGTGACTGTTGCAATCAAGCCACCAAGTGCTTCATGATGTATTCGGCTTTGATCAATTTCGCGGCGCTCAAGAGTCTATCGTTAGACATGTAGTGGCTGGTGGCGACGCTTTGGTTTTGATGCCCACCGGCGCTGGTAAGTCGCTGTGCTATCAAATTCCCGCGCTTGTGCGGCGTGGCGTAGGGGTAGTGGTGTCACCTTTAATTGCACTGATGCAAGATCAAGTCGATGCATTAACCCAGCTGGGTGTTAAAGCTTCATTTTTAAATTCTAGTTTGGATGCGGTTACATCTCAAAAGGTGAGCAGTCAGCTGCTGGCCGGCGATCTTGACTTAATCTATGTAGCACCCGAGCGTTTGATGAATCCTGGTTTTCTATCCATACTCGATAGACTCAATGCGGGCCCAGGAATTGCCTTATTTGCGATTGATGAGGCGCATTGCGTTTCTCAATGGGGTCATGATTTTCGCCCAGAATATCGCCAGTTAACTGTGTTGCACGAACGCTTTCCTAACATACCACGTATCGCCTTAACGGCTACTGCGGATGCACCCACTAGAGCAGAAATTGTGGAGCGTCTTTCACTGGAAACTGCTGAGCAGTTTGTCTCCAGTTTTGATCGCCCGAATATTAAGTATCGGGTTCTGCAAAAGCAGAGCGCCAAACAGCAGTTAGAGCATTTTTTGGATGCTGAGCATGCCGATGACTCGGGAATTATTTATTGCCTATCGCGTCGTAGTGTTGAAGAGACTGCGCAATGGTTAAAAGATCGCGGGTGGGATGCAATGCCGTATCACGCAGGATTAAGCGTGGAAACACGCAGCGCCAATCAAAAGCGCTTCTTGCGTGAAGAGGGTGTCATTATGGTCGCAACCGTAGCATTTGGGATGGGCATTGATAAGCCTAATGTCCGCTTCGTAGCCCATCTGGATCTACCTAAAAGTATGGAAGGCTATTACCAGGAGACTGGGCGAGCAGGCCGGGATGGCTTACCAGCAAATGCTTGGATGGCTTACGGATTTGGGGATGTGGTGAGCTTGCGGCAAATGGTAGATTCTGGGGAAGCCTCTGAAGATCGAAAACGGGTAGAGCGCCAAAAACTCAATGCGTTACTAGGCTATTGTGAATCCACAACCTGCCGTCATCAAACGATCTTGCGCTACTTTGGAGAGACGCATGCTGGTGGATGTGGTAACTGCGATAACTGTCTAGAGCCTGTAGCGACTTGGAATGCTACCCAGGAGGTGCAAAAGGCGTTGTCATGCGTTTATCGGACAGGCCAGCGTTTTGGTGTGACCCATTTAATTGATGTGCTCCTTGGTAAGGTTACCCCTAGAGTCAAGCAGTACTTTCATGAGCAGGTCAGTACCTTTGGGATTGGTGCAGAACTCAATCAGGCGCAATGGAATAGCATTTATCGTCAATTAGTGGCTGGCGGTTATCTAGATGCAGACATTGCCCTTCATGGCGGCTTAAAGCTGGTGGATGATATCGCGTTACCGGTGCTTCGCGGCGAGCAAGAAGTCTGGTTACGCAAAGAGACAAGCTACTCAAAGACCAAGGCAACGAAGTTTGGAGCCAAGAAGGGGTCTACCCATCCGTTTAGTAATATTGCAGATGAAAACCTCTGGGAGGCCCTCAAAGCAAAGCGTACCGAGTTAGCGCGTGAACAAGGGGTGCCACCTTATGTGATTTTTCATGACAGCACCTTGCAGGAGATGGTGAAAGCAACGCCAACTACCTTAGATCAATTTAGTCGTATTAGTGGGGTGGGGCAGGCCAAGCTAGAGCGCTATGGCAAACACTTTATTGAAGTGATCCAGGAAAATCTTGAGCGCCTTAGTTAAATCACAATGGGGATTACGACTGACGCCAATTATTTTTTAGAGTCTAGTTTGAATCGGGCTTTAAGAGTCTTTTTAATCTTTTTTTGAGTCAAGTGTTGCCAAATTAATCTTTTCTTTAGAAAAGAATGGGATTCATGGCTGATGTCAGGCTTCTTGTCTAGGCTGGTATCTTCATTAAGATGTCTTTTGTCACTCATGATGACCTCGTAAGACTAAGGAATTTGGTTACCTATGGGCTGCTAGTACAAACTATTTACAACCAGTAAAAAGAGAATTGCACTTCATCTCCCATAAGTAGGTCTCAACTTTACTAATCAAATGTGACATATTGATGTGATTTTGATGACATTTCATAGACTCAAGATAAAGGTGATGGGGCATTCCTTTAAGGGGCTTTTAGGGCCTTGGAGTGATCATATTTTGTCTTAGCAGAATTGGCGTAAAGCTAAATGGCTGCTCAGACTTTGGATTTACCTCTATTGCTACCGCTTGAACTTGTTGATCGCCCATCAGCTCAAGTCGCATCACATTTTCAAGTATATTTTTTTGATCTAAGGTCTTTAAGGGTTGATCTAAGATTAGGCGATGACTATCACCATGAATTAAAAGCACTGGCTTTTTGAACTCTTGGGCATGCTTACTGAAAGAGCGCAATGTATCGCGATAGCCGCTGTTGGCATCAGTGGTCTGGGAGGGCGAGTAAAACATATCTGCTTGATAGCTAAAGATGATTCCCGAATAACCCTCGCTTGTAGCAAGAGCAAACGACCTCTGGATCCAATCTAAATTTGCTTTATTGCGCTCTTGGTATTCGGCTTTTGCAATGTCATTCCGTTCAAAGTTGTTATTTGATCCGGGGATGTGAAGATTTACAAAGAGAAAGTGATTCTTAACCCAGTAAGAGTTCTCGACATACTTTTGATATATGGGATCCACATCAGCCTGTCTGGTAAGCGCAAGTTGTTGCTGGCCTAAGCTTTTGCGAGTCTTAAAAAAGGTATTTCTAAGGCTATCTAAACGTTCAATAGGATCATAAGACCCAGCCAGTGGTCGATGACAGTCGGTCCACTCATTGTCCCCAATGCTATAAATTAGAGGGCTCTTAAATTGATTAAAGTAGTCTTTAACCTTTTGGTTGTATTCATCACTACAAGGGGTGGATCCTGATTTTGTATCGCCAACAAAAATGCTAAAGCTCGGGTTTGCCTGATTAATCGCAGAAATCAATCTTTCATAGCGGACATAATCATCTGGAAGTGTGTAGGGCATATCTCCTAGTGCGATGAATGTAAATGGCCTAAGAGATTGAGCGTAAACAGTCAGTGAGCATGCTAAAAGTACTGCTACGAAAGTTGCTTTAATGAATTTCATGTTTATTTATAAGAGATTGGCGCATCATCTAATTCCTTAATTTCAAGCTCCCCAAATATATAGGATTCTGTGCTTACTAGCGTCCAGCCTAAATCATGAAATACATCTTCATAGCTTTTGGAGTACTTTCGATTGCTTTGATAAAAAATATCTGTAAGCTCATCCTGCTCATCCTCATCGATGGTATCGGAAAAGTAAATCACTTTTTCCCCGCCGTAAGTCTTGCTAATAACACCACCAGGAATATCTTCAATGCAAATTCCAATATTAGGATCATAGGCCTTAATGAAGGTTGGCTTAATATTAGTGATCACTGAACCCAATTTCCACACAATTCCGCATTTCACTTCTTTATTGGATTGTTGGAATATGTTGCGGTTCACAAGGGAGCCCATTTCTAAAGGAATAATTTGATAGTGCATCAATATCTCCAATTTGCAGGTATTAGGACTTGACGAGATTTTGCTATGTAATTGTGACAAATTTGCACTTAGCCCTGTCCGGATATTTAGAATCTCCAAGTAACCCCAACTTCGCTCCGTGTGGCGCCGGCTGGTTGCGCTGCAAAAGTTTCGCTGTAGTTTGCGCCGGTCCGCATATAGGAGACGCCAAGATCTATCGATTCGGTGAGTGAGTAAATCCCCGCAATCAAGGCGTAATGGCTTAGGTATTGTTCGGATGAGGGTGGGTTGGTTACCGCCCCAAGGTCTAAAGCGATTTTTAAATTCTTGGAAATCGACCAAACGGGAGCAATAGACAATAAAAAGATATTAGTTCGATTAAGGTCGGTGGTGGTTCCGACGCTGTAATTCGTGTTGTATGGCGAGCGCATGTATACAGCGTTCACGTGTAATTCGATGTCTTCCCAGTATTTAGATCCGATGAAGTTCACACCATAATTAAATGCAGCCAAACCTAATCCTGCAACTTGCTGCTGTTTGCTGGCAGGCAAGATAACGATTGGTTTAACAGCGAGTGCATAGTCTAGATCGTTATCCTCATAAAAGCGCCATTTACTTGCCAATACATAATTTGAAAACTTAGAAAAAGTACCGCTTGGCTCGTTGAAGTAAGTCATAGAGAGCGATGCCTCTACTTGGTCGCTTAATCCATGCGTGTAAGTAAAAGGAAAGGCTTTTGCATCCGTTCTGCCGGTGTATTCTTCGCCCGGAGTAACAATATCTGCTTGCTGCGATCCGCCATTTCGGTTAATTGAGAAAAAATATTGCTCTATTTGATTCCCGCTAGCTTTTACAGTGCCCGCATCGTCTGTATTGAGGGGTTCAAAAGCATGGACAATTGCTGGGATCAATAGAAGCGCAAGGAACAGGACTTTCATCAGAATCTCGTATTGCCCGCGAATGATTTAAACAACCTGTGTAGACTAATTTGATGTCATTTTGATGTCAGGCGGGTGGAGGGCGGCTTAGCGTGTGCCATACAATTTAACAATGACTATAGAGATTATTGCAAAGCCTTTTCCGGTCGCAGGCGTTGTATTTGCCTGGGCCATGCCTGCATCGGGTGATGGGTATGAAATTCCTTTATTTGCAATTGCTGATGCACTTGAAAACCCAGATATCTCTATTTGGTTGCATTTAAACCTATCGAATTCTCAAATACAGCGCTGGCTTGAAAATACGCCGTTGATTCCGGAGCGCGTGGTGGAGATGATTCAAGAGGGCGTCAATCTGAGCCGTTTAGAGCGCATTGAAAAGTTAGACGATTGCCTTTTGATGGTGATGAATGACTTTCAGCAAGAGTTTGGGGATGAGGTTGGTGACTCTAGTCTGGGAACCCTTTGGGCAATTGTTCGACCAAAGCTGATGGTCTCTCTGCGCAACAATCCTTTAAGAACTACTGACAAATTGCGGTATGACTTAAGAAGTGGTCAGCTCAATCCAGCCTCTGTCATTGAATTATTCCATGAGCTACTAGATTTACGTGCTGAGCAATTACGGACTCTATTGGTCCATCTTTCCGAGGATATGGATGATTTAGAGGAGAAGCTTCTAAAAGGCAGGGAGTTTCCAGAGCATGAAAATCTTGGCAGAATACGCATTCAATGTAGTCGACTACGCAGGCATTTTTCACCTGAATTAATCGCCTTACACCGCCTATTAAAGCGCCTCCCATATTGGTTCGGCGAGGAAGATAAGCATCGCTTAAACGATGACTTGGACTTGCTTTCCTACTTGGTGCAGGAGATTTCTAGTCTCTATGACCGCGCAAAGGTGTTGCAAGATGAGCAGGCGGCCCACGTGGCGGAATTTAATGCCAAGAATTTACAGGTTCTCTCTGTGATGACTGTCATCTTCCTGCCGATGACCTTAATTACCGGAGTGATGGGCATGAACATGGAAGACCTGCCGGGATTAAGAGGGTCTTTTTATGAAGTCATGGTCCTAATGTCCATTACAGGGGCAGCAGTCTTTGCTGCATTAAAGCTCAAAAGGATTATTTAACTCGCCAGATTGGATGCTTTCGAGATCGCAACATTATTCCCATAAACCATTGTTTTATATGGAAATAATTTATTGATGGCGCTTTGTCATGAAACCGTCACAGTGAAAACGTATCGTCCCAGTATCGCAATGTTGCGTTATTTCAATCTCAGGACTAATCACATGAAATCTTTTTTGAAAAAAGCACTAGTTATCGGCGCTATTGCTTTGGCCCCTTCAGCTTATGCTGTTGAAATGACTGGAGCTGGCTCTTCTTTCATCTACCCAGTTCTAAGCAAATGGGCAGAGTCATATAAGGCTAAAAGTGGTGATGGTCTTAACTACCAGTCTATCGGCTCAGGTGGTGGTATCAAGCAAATTAAAGCTAAGACAGTAGATTTTGGCGCCACTGATGCTCCAATGTCATTTGACGATCTCCAAAGTAATGGCATGGTTCAGTTTCCCGCAATTATTGGCGGTGTAGTGGTTGTTGTGAATATTGAGGGCGTTGGCCCAAATCAGCTTAAGCTTTCAGGTGATTTGTTGTCAGATATTTTCCAGGGTAGCGTAACTGATTGGAGTGACAAGCGCGTTGCTCTTTTAAATCCGGGTATGAAGATTCCTACTGGTCCAATTACTGTTGTAACTCGTGCCGATGGTTCTGGCACCACTGCAATTTTTACTAGCTTTCTTTCTAAGGCAAGCAGCAACTTTAAAGAGGCAGTTGGTTTTGGTGCGCAAGTTAAGTGGCCTGCAGCCTCTACGGTTAGTGGCAAAGGTAATGAAGGTGTTGCTGCAAACGTAGCCCGCATTAAGAATTCTATTGGTTATGTTGAGTATGCATATGCCAAAAAGAATAACTTGAGCTACACACAAGTTCGCAATGCTGACGGCGTAATGGTATCTCCAACTGCTGAAGCATTTGCAGCTGCGTCAGCTGGTACAGATTGGTCTAAGTTTCCTGGCATGAATACATTCATCACATACGCTGCTGGTGCAAAATCTTGGCCTATTACCGGCGCTACTTTTGTTGTGCTTTACAAAAAGCCAGAAAATAAATCTCAGGCTGCTGCTGTGTTGAAATTCTTTGATTATTCTTTCAAGGATGGTAAAAAAGCAGCTTCAGAATTAGATTACGTTCCAATGCCTGATGCAACCGTAAATTACATCCGCAAGCAAGTATGGTCACAAGTTGACACTAAGTAAATCTTCTGCCTATTTTTGATCTCTACGACCCTGAATTTCGGGGTCGTTTTTTTAACTTTAGCTTAAGTCTAATGATGAATACTTTGGAATCAGCGGGCGCGCCGACGCTAGTTGCCGCAAGAATTGCGCGTCTTCAGCGCATTCAAGATTTTCTATTTCACCGCGTAACTCAATTTTTTTCTCTTTCAGTACTTTTTGCTTTATTGGGGATTATTGGTTCTTTATTTGTTAATGCATGGCCAGCATTGAAAGAGTTTGGGCCACAATTTTTCATTACACCAGCTTGGGATATTGTCAATGGTGAGTTTGGTGGACTGATTGCTATTTATGGAACCTTGGTTTCCTCGGTTATTGCGCTATTAATTGCGGTACCGCTCAGTTTTGGTATTGCTTTTTTCTTGACTGAAATTTGCCCACCACCGTTGAGGCGTCCACTGGGAACTGCAGTGGAGTTATTGGCTGCGGTGCCATCTATTATTTATGGCATGTTTGGCTTATTTGTTTTCGCACCAATCTTTGGTGATTATATTGAGCCAGCACTGCAAGCTACTCTAGGTCAAATTCCTCTTATCGGGATTTTATTTTCTGGCCCACCGAACGGAATTGGAATGTTATGTGCCGGATTAATTCTTGCCTTGATGATTCTTCCCTTCATTGCATCGGTCATGCGTGATGTCTTTGAAATCGTTCCCCCTGTCCTAAAAGAGTCCGCCTATGGTATTGGTTGCACTACATGGGAAGTGGTGAGAAACATTGTTTTGCCATATACCAAAGCGGGAGTAATCGGTGGTGTAATGTTGGGTCTTGGCAGGGCACTGGGTGAGACGATGGCAGTTACTTTCGTTATTGGTAATGCGCAGCGTATTTCAGCTTCGCTTTTTGCGCCTGGAAGCTCAATTGCATCAACACTGGCCAACCAGTTTGGCGAGGCAGAGGCTGGTTTACATTACTCATCTCTTTTTGCTCTGGGGCTTGCTCTGTTTTTTATTACGTTTGTTGTATTGGCTTTTGCTAAATGGATGTTAATTAGCATGGAAAAAAAGCAAGGGCTTAAATCATGAGTTCAAATATAAATTTTGATATGGCTGTATTTGCTCGCCGAAAAAGGGCAAATAAAATAGGCCTGACTTTATCCATGATTGCAATGGCAATTGGAATGGCAAGTTTGATTTGGATTTTAAGTATCCTTTTTATCAAAGGTTTTTCAGCCATTAACTTAAATATGTTTATAGCGAGCACACCAGCACCAGGTACTGAGGGTGGTGGTCTGGCTAATGCAATTGTGGGTAGTCTTTTATTGGTCGGGTCATGCACATTTATAAGCACGCCTGTAGGCGTATTGGCAGGCCTTTATCTTTCTGAATATGGCGATCGCAGTCGAGTAGCTTCCTTGACTCGTTTCGTTACCGATATCATGCTTTCCGCACCATCAATCGTGATTGGTTTGTTTGTCTATGCCTTATATGTTGCCAAAGTCCAGCATTTTTCAGGGTGGGCTGGCACGATTGCATTGGCCCTAATTGCAATTCCAGTGGTTGTTCGTACTACTGAAAATATGTTGCGCTTGGTGCCAGGAAGTTTGCGTGAGGCAGCTTATGCTTTGGGAACCCCTAAATGGAAAGTGGCATTTATGGTTACCTTGCGTGCTGCACAAAGCGGCATTATGACCGGCATCCTTTTGGCTCTCGCCCGAGTTAGCGGTGAAACCGCGCCTTTATTGTTTACTGCCTTAAGTAATCAGTTTTTTTCTACAGACATGAATAAACCGATAGCTAATTTACCCGTGGTTATTTTCCAATTTGCGATGAGCCCTTATGACAACTGGGTAAGTCTTGCTTGGGGTGGATCTCTTTTGATTACATTCACTGTACTCGGTTTAAATATTTTGGCACGAGTGGTATTCCGTGAGAAGGTCCAAGGATGATGAGCAATATGAAAACAATGTTTGACTTAAATAAGATTGATAGTCAAGGGGGTAAAGTGGAAACAACAAATCAACATTCAGAGCAGACGGCGATGAATGCGCTTGAAGTTAGAAATCTGAATTTCTTTTACGGCGCTTTTCAGGGTCTCAAGAATATTAATCTTGATATCGAACAAGGCAAAGTTACAGCCTTCATTGGTCCCTCAGGCTGCGGCAAGTCCACACTACTGCGCACCTTGAATCGTATGTATGATCTTTATCCTGGCCAGCGCGCTGAAGGTGAAATCAATTTCTACGGCCAAAATATTCTTGAGCCAGGCCAGGATTTAAATCTCCTGCGCTCACGCATTGGTATGGTTTTCCAAAAACCAACCCCATTTCCAATGTCGATCTATGAAAACATTGCCTTTGGTGTTCGCCTCTATGAAAAACTCTCTCGCTCAGAGATGGATGAGCGTGTTGAATGGGCTCTAAACAAGGCTGCCTTATGGACCGAAGCCAAAGACAAGTTAAATCAAAGTGGTTTATCTCTTTCTGGTGGTCAGCAACAGCGTTTGTGTATTGCTCGTGGCGTTGCGGTCAAGCCGTCTGTCATTTTGCTAGATGAGCCAACTTCTGCATTGGATCCAATTTCGACTGGAAAGATCGAGGAATTGATCAATGAACTGAAGCATGAGTACACCATTGCGATCGTGACACATAATATGCAACAGGCCGCCCGCGTATCAGATTACACTGCTTATATGTACCTTGGTAGCTTGGTAGAGTACGGTAAAACAGACGAAATCTTTATCAAGCCTAAGCGTAAAGAAACAGAAGACTACATTACCGGTCGCTTCGGTTAATTGGAGATATTAAATGCCAGATAAACACCTCTCATCACAATTTGATGCTGATCTCAATTCACTATCAAGCCGTTTGCTTGAAATGGGTGGATTGGTTGAATCTCAAATTGCTACAGCTATGCGTGCATTCACGCAAATGGATATTGATACCTGCAACATCGTCATTGAAAATGAAAAGCTTGTAAACGATCTAGAAATTCAAATTGACTTAGCTTGCACTGAAGTAATTGCACGTCGTCAACCCACTGCTCGCGATCTTCGTTTAGTCATGGCTGTTTCAAAAGCGATTACTAATTTAGAGCGTGCAGGCGATGAAGCGGAGCGTGTTGCTAAACGCACCAAGCGTTTAATTGAATCTGGCTCAGCACACAACATTAACGTAGCCGAAATTCGTCTATCAGGACAAATGGCCATTACTTTATTGCGTCGAAGCTTAGATGCTTTCGCGCGACTTGATACTACGGCTGCCGCAGAAGTAGTTGCTGAAGATCGTCAAATTGACGAGGAATTCAGAGGCTTTGTTCGTAAATTGATTACGTATATGTCTGAAGATCCGCATATGATCAGCACGGGATTGGATATGTTGACAATTGCTAAAGCAATTGAACGCATTGGTGATCATGCTAAAAATATTGCTGAATTTGTGATTTACGTCGCTAAAGGGTCTGATGTGCGTCACATTCCGCATGAAGACTTGGTGCGCGAAGCCAATAAGCAGTAATTTAACTCCTGAACATGACTCACCGCATACTAATAGTTGAAGATGAGCCATCAATTGCAGAGTTAATTGCAATTAATTTGACCCATGCTGGCTATGAGGTCGAAAAGGCCATGCAAGCTGATGTTGCTCAAAGCATGATGAAAGAGCATTTGCCAAATCTTGTGATTTTGGATTGGATGCTTCCTGGTAAGTCTGGCGTTCAATTTGCCAAAGAATTAAGGGCAAACGACCGTACGAGAGGGCTCCCTATTTTGATGCTGACTGCTAAAAGCGAAGAGGCGGATAAAGTCTTAGGCTTGGATGCTGGTGCGGATGATTATGTTACTAAGCCTTTCTCGCCTAAAGAGCTGATTGCTAGGGTTAGGGCTTTGTTGCGCAGACAGGTTACAGTAGATGATGCTGGCCCTTTAACAGTTGGCCCTCTAAAGCTAGATCCTAGCTCTCACAGAGTCATGGCAATTTGGCCTAATGCTGAACCCAAACCAATTTCCTTAGGACCTACGGAATATCGACTTCTTCAGTATTTCATGGCCAACCCAGAACGAGTTCATTCACGTACAAATCTGCTCGATAAGGTATGGGGTAATGAGGTCTACATTGAAGAGCGTACTGTCGATGTTCATATCAAACGGCTAAGAGCAGCCTTAAGCCCAGTTGACTGCGATCGTTTTATTGAAACGGTCAGGGGTAGTGGCTACCGGATTACCAAGATACCGACTGAGACCTAGCCCTCATTTCAGGGCTTTTAGGGTTATTTAAGATCCATCCAGGAGATGGACTAAGATTGCACCATGATTTCTGCTATTACACGTTACTTTGTCTTCGTTTGCTTTGTTTTAATAGTCGCATTTTTTGCTCTGTATAAATGGGGCGCTGAATGGGCTATTCTTGCAAGCGTTTTTCTGCTATCCATACCCTTGCTTTACTCCTATATC
>TBL_comb47_HYPODRAFT_10003706_pt1 | contig 17964 bp, 20 predicted proteins | sample TroBogypolimnion_40_FD_10682 | JGI IMG/M metagenome (IMG submission 10682)
CTGAAGTCGTCCGCATCGAGCACAGCTTCGTCGTTGTCAACGCCGGCCTCAAGTCTGAAGCCTACGTGCCAATCGAAGAATTCAAGAGCGACAAGGGCGAGCTCGAAGTCCAAGTGGGCGACTTCGTTTCCGTCGCCATCGACTCCGTCGAAAACGGCTACGGCGACACCATCCTGTCGCGCGACAAGGCCAAGCGTCTGGCCTCCTGGATGAGCCTCGAAAAGGCCCTGGAATCCGGCGAATTCGTTACCGGCACCACCTCCGGCAAGGTCAAGGGCGGCCTGACCGTTCTGGTCAACGGCATCCGCGCCTTCCTGCCTGGTTCGTTGGTCGATACACGTCCTACCAAGGATCTGTCTCCGTACGAAAACAAGACCATGGAATTCAAGGTCATCAAGCTGGACCGCAAGCGCAACAACGTCGTGCTGTCACGCCGTGCCGTGGTCGAAGCATCCATGGGCGAAGAGCGCGCCAAGCTGATGCACACCCTCAAAGAAGGCTCAGTGGTGCAAGGCGTGGTCAAGAACATCACCGAATACGGTGCATTCGTGGACCTGGGCGGTATCGACGGCCTGCTGCACATCACCGACATGGCCTGGCGCCGTGTCCGTCACCCCTCAGAAGTGGTGCAAGCCGGTCAGGAAATCACTGCCAAGATTCTCAAGTTTGACACCGAAAAGAACCGTGTCTCCCTGGGTCTCAAGCAAATGGGTGATGACCCATGGATGGGCGTCAACCGCCGCTACCCCCAAGGTACGCGCATGTTCGGCAAGATCACCAACATCGCCGATTACGGCGCATTTGTGGAACTGGAACCCGGAATCGAAGGCCTGGTTCACGTGTCCGAAATGGACTGGACCAACAAGAACGTGGCACCTTCCAAGATCGTTGCCCTGGGCGACGAAGTCGAAGTCATGGTTCTGGAAATCGACGAAGACAAGCGCCGCATCTCCCTGGGCATGAAGCAGTGCAAGGCCAACCCTTGGCAAGAATTTGCCCAGAACACCAAGCGCGGCGACCGCGTGAAGGGCCCCATCAAGTCCATCACCGACTTCGGCGTGTTTGTGGGTCTGGCTGCCGGTATCGACGGCTTGGTGCACCTGTCCGACCTGTCCTGGAACGAGTCCGGCGAAGTGGCCGTGCGCGAGTACAAGAAGGGCCAAGAAGTGGAAGCCCTGGTGCTGGCCGTGGACGTGGACCGCGAACGCATCTCCCTGGGTATCAAGCAGCTCGACTCCGATCCGTTCACCACCTTTGTGTCGATCAACGACAAGGGCCAGATCGTGACCGGCAAGGTCAAGACTGTGGATGCCAAGGGCGCTGAAATCGACCTGGGTGAAGACATCATCGGCTACCTGCGCGCTTCCGAAATCAGCCGCGACCGCGTTGAAGACGCTCGCAACGTGCTCAAAGAAGGCGATGAAGTGACCGCTGTGGTGGTGAATGTGGATCGCAAGACCCGCAACATCCAGTTGTCCATCAAGGCCAAGGACATGGCTGACCAGAACGAAGCCATGCAATCCCTGAGCCAGCAGTCTGCTCGTGAAAACGCTGGCACCACCAGCCTGGGCGCATTGCTGCGCGCAAAACTGGACAACAACTAATCCCTAGTTGCTGAACTGATCAAACGACCGGCTGCACCTGTGCACCGGTCGTTTTTTTGTCCGAAAATCAACCCCTTATTCCCTCAATGACCCGCTCCGACCTCGTTGAAGAACTGGCCAACCGCTTTGGTCAACTGACCCATCGCGATGCCGAATTTGCCGTCAAGGCGATTCTGGATGCCATGAACGACGCCCTGGTACGCGGACACCGTATAGAGATTCGCGGCTTCGGCAGCTTCTCCATCAACCACCGCCCTCCCCGCATCGGACGCAATCCGCGCAGCGGCGAAAGCGTGGCCATTCCTGAAAAGCGCGTGCCCCATTTCAAGCCCGGCAAGGCCCTGCGCGAAGCCGTGGACGAGCGCACCGCCGCCATGGATTTGACTGCTACAGCAAAGGCCAAAGAGTAGATCCTGAACAGTAGAATCAGGGCAGCTCATAGGACTTGCATGAAACCAATCGCATGGCTCTTTAAGTGGATTCTTAAAGCGGCCATTTTTTTTACCCTGTTCGCCTTTGCCCTGAATAACCAGGGCGATGTGACCTTGCGCTTTTTCTTCGGTCACGAATGGAATGCGCCCATGGTGCTGGTGGTGCTGGGCGCCTTCACGGCCGGCCTGACCGTAGGCGTTCTGGGCATGGTGCCGCGCTGGTGGCATAAGCGCCACAAGACCCCGGCTGAACAGCCGATCGTGTCTGAGGCAGCCGCACCACAACCAGCCACCTTGTCCAACGACGCCTACAACGACGCCACCCTCCATGGAGTTTGACTTCAGCCTGCTGCTGCTGGCCCTGCCGATTGTGTTTGTACTGGGCTGGCTGGCCTCACGCATGGACCTGCGCCAACTGCGCATGGAAAGCCGCCAGGCGCCCAAGGCCTATTTCAAGGGACTGAACTTTCTGCTCAACGAGCAGCAGGACCAGGCCATCGACGCGTTTATCGAGGCCGTGCAAAACGACCCCGACACCTCGGAGCTGCACTTCGCTCTGGGCAATCTGTTCCGCCGCCGCGGCGAATACGAGCGCGCCGTGCGTGTGCACCAGCATCTCCTGTCGCGTGGCGACCTGGTGGCAGACGACAGGCACCGCGCGCAACACGCGCTGGCCTTGGATTATCTCAAGGCCGGTCTACTGGACCGCGCGGAAGAGGCCCTGCTCAAGCTCGAAGGAACACGCTTTGAGGCCCAGGCTAGGTTGGCCCTGCTGGCCAATTACGAGCGCTCGCGCGACTGGGAACATGCAGCCGGAGTTGCCAAAAAGCTGGAGACTGCAGGGCAAGGCAGCTTTGCCGGACGCTTGGCGCATTACCTGTGCGAACAGGCAGCGACCTTGTTGGCGGCGCAAAAGCCCGAGGAGGCTGGTCGCCTGCTGCAACAAGCCATAGGCACCGCACCGCAGTCACCCCGCCCGCGCATGGATCTGGCATCCCTGCAGCGCCAGCAAGGCATGCACCAGGAAGCCTGCACCACGCTGGCTGAAGCCATGCACCAGGCGCCCACGGCCATACCGCTGATTGCGCCGCTGCTGGCAGCGTCCGCCATCGCCGCACATTCCATTGAGCCTGCGCTGGCCTTGATGAAGTCCTGCTACGAGCAATCGCCATGCATCGACGTGCTGGATGCCATTGTGTCGCTGGAAGCCGCCAATGGTGATGCAGCTCTGACCGCGCGTCAGTGGTACGCAAGGCATCTGGAAAAAGAGCCCTCGCTGGTGGCCGCTGCCAAATGGATTGCCGGCGAGAAGCTGGAGCACGAGCAGTTCCATCCCCAGGTGCAGCGGGCGCTGGACCATGCGGTCAAGCCGCTCACGCGCTACCGCTGCGCCGCCTGCGGCTTTGAAGCCAAACGCCACTTCTGGCAGTGTCCAGGCTGCCAGGCCTGGGACAGTTACCCCGCCCTTCGCGTGGAAGAGTTATGAACATTAGCAAAGAACAAATCGCCCAGGCCCGCGTCCTCGTCGTGGGCGACGTGATGCTGGACCGCTACTGGTATGGCGCCGTGGACCGCATCAGCCCGGAGGCACCCGTGCCGGTGGTGCGTGTGACGCGCGAGGAAGAGCGTGCCGGTGGTGCCGCCAACGTGGCCTATAACGCCGTCAGCCTGGGCGCACATGCCAGCCTGCTGACCGTGGTCGGCGATGACGAAGCCAGCCGCCATCTGGAGGAACTGGTAGCCAAGACCGGTATCGAGACCCACTTTGGCCGCGATGCCGACCTCAAAACCACGGTCAAGCTGCGCGTCATCGGACGCCAACAGCAGCTGATCCGCCTGGACTTTGAAAACACACCCCAGAACGAAATTCTGGCCGGCCAGACCGCCACCTTCGAGAGCATTCTCCCGGCTCACAATGCCGTTCTGTTCTCGGACTACGGCAAGGGCGGCCTGGCCCATGTCATCGACATGATTGAACGTGCCCGCGCCTTGGGAAAACCGATCCTGATCGACCCCAAGGGCAGCGACTACACCCGCTACCAGAATGCCACCGTCATCACCCCCAACCGGGCGGAAATGCAGCAGGTGATTGGCCACTGGAGCGATGAGGCAGACCTGCGCGTCAAGGCGCACAATCTGCGCGAACAGCTGCACCTGGACGCCGTGCTGCTGACCCGCAGCGAGGAAGGCATGACCCTGTTTGACGCCGACGGTGAGCTGCATGTCAGCGCCCAGGCGCGCGAGGTGTTTGATGTCACCGGTGCCGGTGACACCGTGATCGCCACCATGGCGGTCATGGTCGGCGCCGGCATGAGCCTGCGTGAGGCCATGCCCCTGGCCAACCGCGCCGGTGGTATCGTGGTGGGCAAATTTGGAACGGCCACCGTGTCGTATGAGGAGCTATTTGCATGACGCGCGTTGTAGTCACCGGAGCTGCCGGGTTTATAGGTAGCAACATCATCCAGGGGCTGAACGCCCGGGGCATCGACGACATCATTGCGGTGGACGACCTCACCCAGGGTGACAAATTCCGAAACATCGCTGACCTGAAGATCGCCGACTATGTCGATGCGGATGATTTTTACAGCGCCTTTGCCGGCGGCCACTTCGGCCAGATCGAGGCCGTATTCCATGAGGGCGCCTGCAGCGACACCATGGAAGCCGACGGCAAGTTCATGATGGGCAACAACTACACGCTGTCGTGGAACCTGTTCCAGGCCTGCCAGAAGCGGGGGGCCCGCCTGCTTTACGCGTCCAGCGCAGCCACCTATGGCGGCTCAGACACCTTCCGCGAAGACCCGGCCTTTGAAGCTCCGCTCAACGTCTACGGTTACTCCAAGCTGCTGTTTGACCAGCGCATGCGGCGCGAGTGCGGTGTGAACTTTGAACGCACCAAGGCCGGACGCACGCAGCAGGTGGTGGGCTTTCGCTACTTCAATGTCTATGGACCGCGCGAGCAGCACAAGGGTCGCATGGCCAGCGTGGCCTTTCACCAGTTCAACCAGTTCAAGGCCGAGGGTCGGGTGAAGCTGTTTGGCGAGTACGGCGGTTATGCGCCCGGCGGCCAGATGCGCGACTTCGTGTTTATCGACGACGTGGTGGCGGTGAACCTGTGGTTCTTTGACCACCCCGAACAATGCGGCATATTCAACCTCGGCACCGGCCGCGCCCAACCCTTTAACGATGTGGCCAGCTCGGTGGTCAACAGCTTGCGCGCAGCCAAGGGCGAGGGCGCGCTGTCTCTGGACACCATGGTGCAACAGGGCCAGTTGGAATACATCGCCTTCCCGGATGCCTTGCGCGGCAAGTACCAGAGCTATACGCAGGCGGACCTGACGGCCCTGCGCGCCACCGGTTGCGACCATGCCTTTGTCGATGTGCAGACCGGCGTCGCAAAGTATGTGCAATGGATGTCCAGGGTCTGAGGCCGCCATGCTGAAGCGCTTCATCGCCACCTTCTGCTGCGCCCTGTCCCTGTCGGCATGGGCGCTGGAAGTCAACACAGCCAACGAGGCCGAACTCGACAGCGTGCGCGGCCTGGGCCCGTCCAGCACGGCACGCATTCTCAAGGCCCGTGAGCAGGGCCAGTTCAAGGACTGGGCCGACCTGATGCAGCGCGTCAAGGGCATCAAGGCCGGCAGCGCGGCCAAACTGTCGGCCGCCGGGCTCACCGTCAACCAGTTGCCTTACCAGCCGACAGAGGCTGGCCCCAAGGCACCATGATGGCTCCGGTGCTTGCCATCTGTGTGGGCGCCTGCCTGGGTGCCTTGGCGCGCTGGCAACTGGGCCTGTGGCTCAATCCCTCCTCGCTGGCCGTGGCCGGTACCATGCTGCCTCTCGGCACGCTGGCAGCCAACCTGATAGGCGGCTATCTGGTGGGTATCTGCATGGCGGTTTTCCACGCCATGCCGCAGCTGGACCCGGTCTGGCGCCTGGTGCTGGTGACCGGCTTTTTGGGCGCACTCACCACTTTTTCCAGTTTTTCTGCCGAGGTCGTCAGCATGCTGATGCAGCAGCGCTATGCCCTGGCGCTGATGACCGCCACCATCCATTTGCTGGGATCGTTGCTGCTGACGGTGGCGGGCATGAAGTCCGCGTCGCTGTTCTTTTCAGCCCATTGATGCCCGGCCCCTTATGGGGGCGACAGGGTTCTCAGGCGACCAGAGCAGGTAGCAGCAGCAATGAGGCAAAGCGTTGCCGAATCGATGCCTCGATACCGGCCGCGTCCAAGCCCTGCAGGGCGAGCAACTTGGCCGGATCGCCATGCTCAATAAACAGATCCGCCAGTCCCAGTTGCAACACCGGCAATGTCACGCCTGCGGCATGCAGGGCTTCCATCACGGCGCTGCCGGCGCCACCCATGCGCGCGCCCTCCTCCACCGTCACCAGCGCCTCATGTTGGCTGGCAACCGCCAACAGCAGCTCCACATCCAGCGGTTTGACCCAGCGCATATTGACCACCGTCGCGCCCAGTGCCTCGGCTGCCCGCAGCGCCGGATGCAACATGGTGCCAAAGGCCAGAATGGCAATCTTCTGCCCGGTACGGCGTATTTCACCCTTGCCGATCGGCAAGCCTTCGAGCGAGCTGCCCACAGGCGCCCCGCAACCGGCACCGCGCGGGTAGCGCACGGCCACCGGATGGTCTTGCGCAAAGGCGGTGCTGAGCAATTGCCGGCATTCCATTTCGTCCGACGGGCAGGCCAGGCTGAGATTGGGAATGCAGCGCAGAAATGGTATGTCATAGGCCCCGGCGTGGGTGGCGCCATCCGCCCCGACCAGGCCGGCGCGGTCCAGCGCAAACACCACCGGCAGGTTCTGGATCGCCACGTCGTGGATCAACTGGTCGTAGGCCCGTTGCAGAAAGGTGGAATAGATCGCCACCACCGGCTTGAGGCCTTCGGCAGCCAGTCCGGCGGCAAAGGTCACGGCATGCTGTTCGGCGATGCCGACATCAAAATAGCGCAGCGGAAAACGGCGCTCAAACTCCACCATGCCAGAGCCTTCGCGCATGGCGGGGGTGATGCCCACCAGACGCTCGTCGGCTTGCGCCATATCGCATAGCCACTGACCAAACACCTGGGTAAAGGTGGTGGCAGACGCCGTCTTGGCCTTTTGCAAACCGACCGCGGGGTCAAATTTTCCGGGGCCATGGTAGGCCACCGGGTCGGCCTCGGCGAGCTCGTAGCCCTGGCCTTTTTTGGTCACCACGTGCAGGAATTGCGGCCCCTTGAGGTGGCGGATATTCTCCAGCGTGGGAATCAGCGAGTCCAGGTCATGGCCATCGATGGGGCCTATGTAGTTGAAGCCGAATTTTTCAAACAGTGTGGCTGGAACCACCATGCCCTTGGCGTGTTCCTCTATGCGTTTGGCCAATTCGAACAGCGGCGGCGCACCCTTGAGCACGGTCTTGCCCACATTCTTGGCCGCAGCGTAGAACTGGCCGCTGAGCAATTGCGCCAGGTAGCGGTTCAGGGCCCCCACGGGCGGACTGATGCTCATGTCGTTGTCGTTCAGGATCACCAGCAGATCGCAATCGGCCACACCGGCGTTGTTCAGCGCTTCAAACGCCATGCCGGCCGTCAGGGCGCCGTCGCCAATGATGGCAATGGCGCGCCGCTCCTCGCCCTTGATCTTGGACGCCAAAGCCATGCCCAGCGCGGCCGATATCGAGGTGCTGGAGTGGGCCGTGCCAAAGGCATCAAAGGCACTCTCGGAGCGTTGCGGAAAACCACTCAGGCCGCCCAACTGGCGCAGGCTGGGCATGCGCGTGCGTCGGCCGGTCAGGATTTTGTGCGGGTAGGTCTGGTGGCCCACATCCCACACCAAGCGGTCGTTGGGCGTGTTGAACACATAATGCAGCGCCACCGTCAGCTCCACCGTGCCCAGGTTGGAGCTCAGGTGCCCGCCGGTGGTGGCCACACTGTGGAGCAAAAACTCGCGCAGTTCATCGGCCAGCGTGTGCAGTTGCGGGCGCTGTAGCGTGCGCAACTCGGCCGGGGTGTTGATGGTTTCCAGCAGGGGGTACGGTCGGGTCGGCATGTGAATCTGTTCTTTTTTACGCGGCTAGTGCGCGCGGTTAAGCACCATCTCGGCCAGAGCTGCCAAGGCCTGGACATTTGCCAGACCACTGCGCTGCAAGGCCTGCTGCGCGTGGGACCCAAGCGCTTGTGCATAGGCCTGACTGCGCTCCAGCCCCATCAGGGAGACATAGGTAGGTTTGTTGTTGTCGGCATCCTTGCCGGCGGTTTTTCCGAGGGTGCTGGAGTCTGCGGTGACATCCAGAATATCGTCCACCACCTGGAAGGCCAGGCCAATGGCCGCGCCATAGTCCTGCAATGCGGCCAGCGCCTGGGCGTCGGGATGGCCGCAGTGGGCGCCCATGAGCACGCTCCCCTGCAGCAGGGCGCCGGTTTTCAGCTGGTGCATTTCGCGCAGTTCGGATTCGCTCAAGGCATGTCCCACGCTGGCCAGATCAATCGCCTGACCGCCGGCCATACCGGCACTGCCAGCGGCACGCGCCAGCAGTCCGCACAGGCGCGCCTGGGTCGGGCCATCCACGCTGTCATCCTGCGGCGTCAACAGTTCAAACGCCAGGGCCTGCAGTGCGTCGCCCGCCAGCAAGGCCGTAGCCTCGCCAAAGCGGACATGCACCGTGGGCTTGCCCCGGCGCAGCACGTCGTTGTCCATGCACGGCATGTCATCGTGCACCAGCGAATAGGCATGAATCAGTTCCACCGCGCAGGCCGCACGCAAGGCCGCCTCACAGCCCACACCGGGCCCACCCACCACGGCCTCCTGCGCGGCCAACACCAGCAGCGGCCTGAGTCGCTTGCCGCCGTCCAGCACGGCATAGCGCATGGCCTCTACCAAAGCGGCCGGTGCGGCATGACCGGCGCCCTGCGGGCCGGCGTCGGCGGCGACCCAGCGCTCCAGCGCCCGCTCCACTTGGTCCAGGCGCGAGGCGGACCAGGATTCCAACAGAAAGGGCTTTAGCGCAACGCTCGCTTGCGTCTGCATCATGGCGACTTCCAAGTTTTGATGGCACCTTCGTCCAACAGCTTGATCTGGTCTTCCACGGCTTGCAGTTTGTCGCGGCAGGACTGCAGCAAGGCGGCGCCGCGTTGGTAACCGCTAAGCAACTGGTCCAGCGGCATTTCGCCGGATTCCAGCCTGCGCACCAGGGCTTCAAGCTCCTGCATTGCGTCTTCGTAGCTGGCCGGCAGTGACGCATCCCCCTGGGAGTGAGAAGGTACCGACGCGGATTTGGGTGTGGCACTGGCCTTGGGCATGTTTCTTAGGAGTTCCTGTTGCGGCAAATGCGCTGGCTTGATTTTAGGGCTTAGGCGCCGCTGCGCCCGGCTGCCTGCACGCTAAATGCGGCCCGGTCGCTACAATTTGCTTTCATCCACACGCAATGCATGGTTTTATAAAATGACACCGATTGCCGCCACCCATCGCCGCACCGTGGGTTTTGCCCTGGTAGCCATGCAGTTCGCCTGCCTGTTGCTGCAGGCCAGCTTGGCCCTGCCGGCCCTTGCGCGCGGCCATATCCCGCCATNGGCCTGGCTGCTGGCGGCTGCCTGCATTGCCCTGTTTNTCTGGATTTTGATGCACAACCGGCTGGGCAATTTCAATATCCAGCCAGCGCCCAAGCAGGATGCGCTCTTGGTGACCAGCGGCCCGTACCGCTGGATCCGTCACCCCATGTATAGCGCCCTTTTGCTCGGCAGCGCAGCCCTGGCCAGCATCAGTGCGCCACTTGTCGGCGGCCTGACCTGGATCGGTTTAGCCATGGTCCTGTGGATCAAGGCTCAGCTAGAGGAGCAATGGATGTGCGAACAGCATGCCGGCTACCGGGCCTATATGCAACGCAGCAAGCGTTTTGTGCCCTGGCTGCTCTAGGCTGCAAAGCAAAAACCCAGCTTGAGGCCGGGTTTTTGCATGCGAAACGGTATCAGCGACCTGGTCAGCCAAGGCCGACCCTCCTGCCGATTACACCGCCATTGGCAATTTAGCGGGCCTTCTTGGCCTTGGTAGCGCCAGAAACCGAAGCGACTGCAGCAGCGCCTTTTTCCAGGGCGGTTTCCAGAGTGGACTCGGCNGTGGAAGCAGCGGCCTTCAGGTTCTTGGCAACCGAAGCAAAGGCTTCAGGAGCGGGATGGGCCTTTTCAATGGCATCCACGCTGGTGTGGAACTGGTCCACGCTCAGGCTGGTAGCGGCCTTGAGGTTCTTGGCGAAAATGGCCACGCCAGCTTCGGCCGATGCCTTCATCAATTCAAACGCGGTTTGTGGNTCCTTGGCGCCCTTGATGGACTCCACGGTTTCCGTGATCACGGCTTGCGCTTCCTTGGCCTGGGCTTGAGCCAGATCGGCCCAGGCCTTCAGGTTATCTTGCACGGGCTTGATGGCTTCTTGCAGAGCGGCGGGGTTCATTTTAGGAGCCGATTCCGACATGGTTTTGGCGATGGCTTCGAAGGGAGTGTTTTTGAACATATAGACCTTTAAAAAATTTGTTGCAGTGCAGCAATTATTGACCAGTTATGACTTCTGTGCCAGTTTGAATGGTCCAACCCTGCACATTAGTTGCGCCGCCCTATTTCCTGCGCTGTGACAGCTATCTCCCATCGATTTGGGCAAGGCGCCCACGCACGAGGCATTCAGCGCTTACAATCGCCATCCCGGCAGCTCTCGAGGTAACTGCCCTTCAAGCCCCTTTCAACAGGGGTTTTTTGCTTCCATAGAAGGACCGAGTTGTGCAAACCCTGTACAAAACACATCATCCAGCGCATTCCGACCAGCCCGCAAACGTAGTAACCATGCGGGCCACCAGCGAGGCGGCCAACAGCCCTTCGCAACTACCCGTATCCAGCTACTTTGATCCCGCACTCTATGCGCGGGAGATGCAGCACATTTTCCGCGACGGGCCGCGCTATGTGGGCCACGCCCTCAGCGTGCCCAACCCGGGCGACTACTACGCCCTGCCGCAAGAGGGCGAAGGGCGTGCACTGGTTCGCAATGCCAGCGGCATCGAACTGGTATCCAATGTGTGCCGACATCGCCAGGCTGTCATGCTCAAGGGCCGCGGCTCTCTGACGCAGGGCGCGGGCAGCGGCAACATCGTCTGTCCCCTGCACCGCTGGACCTATAGCGGCACCAACTCTACAGAACCGGCCGGCACCCTATTGGGCGCGCCCCACTTCGACCACGACCCCTGCCTGAACCTGAACAACTACCAGCTGCAGGAATGGAACGGCCTGCTGTTTGAGCAAAACGGTGTCGATGTGGCCGCGCAGCTGGCCGACATGGGGCCGCGCGCCGACCTCAACTTTGATGGTTATGTGCTGGACCATGTGGAGCTGCACGAGTGCAACTACAACTGGAAGACCTTTATCGAGGTCTATCTGGAGGACTACCACGTGGGCCCCTTCCATCCGGGTCTGGGCCAGTTTGTCAGCTGCGACGACCTGCGCTGGGAGTTCAAGGACAACTATTCGGTGCAAACGGTGGGCATTGCCAACAGGCTGGCCAAGTCCGGCAGCCCGGTCTATGAGCGCTGGCAAAAGGCGCTGCTGGACTACCGCAACAACGAGCAGCCCAAGTTCGGCGCCATCTGGCTGACCTATTACCCGCACATCATGGTGGAGTGGTATCCGCATGTGCTGACCGTCTCCACGCTGCACCCCATGGGCGTGAACAAGACCATGAACATGGTGGAGTTCTACTACCCCGAGGAAATCGCCGCCTTCGAGCGCGAGTTTGTCGAGGCCCAGCAGGCTGCCTATATGGAAACCTGCATAGAGGACGACGAGATCGGCGAGCGCATGGACGCCGGCCGTGCTGCCCTGCTGGCGCGCGGCGACAACGAGGTCGGGCCTTACCAAAGCCCGATGGAAGACGGCATGCAGCACTTTCACGCCTGGTACCGCCAACGCATGGAAAGCGCGGCCTGATGCAAGCGCTGTGGATGGTGGTGGCGTCGTTCTTTTTCGCATCCATGGCGGTGGGCATCAAGTTCGCCTCGCACAGCTTTACTACCTTTGAGCTGGTGTTTTACCGGGGCATCGTCAGCGTCATCTTCATGGCGGTGGTGGTGCGCGCCCGTGGCGCCAGCCTGAGCACATCCGTTCCCATGATGCACATGACCCGAAGCACGGTCGGTGTGATTTCCATGGGCTCCTGGTTTTACGCGATTGCCCATCTGCCCCTGGCCACGGCCATGACGCTGAACTATATGAGCGGTGTCTGGGTGGCGGCCTTTATCGTCGGCGGCGCCCTGCTCTATGGCCAGTCCGAAAAACAGGGGCCGCTGTTGGGCACGGTGCTGATGGGCTTTGCCGGCGTGGTGCTGACGCTGCACCCCACCATAGACCACGACCAGCTGTTTGCCGGTGTGGTCGGACTGCTCTCGGGCATGGGCGCAGCGCTGGCCTATTTACAGGTGACGGCGCTGGGCAAGGTGGGCGAACCCGAAGAGCGCACCGTGTTTTATTTCTCGGTGGGAACCGCCATCGTCGGTGGCTGCGGCATGCTGTTTACAGACATCACGCCCTGGGCCAATGTGCGCTGGCAGGACGCGGCCTGGGTCGTTCCGATTGGCGTACTGGCCTCCCTGGGCCAGTGGTGCATGACGCGCGCCTATAGCCATGGCGCCACGCTGGTAGTGGCCAGCATGCAGTACGCGGGCATTGTGTTCGCGTCCATTTTCAGCCTGACCCTGTTTGGCGACCACATCGCAGCCATGGGCTGGCTTGGCATTGGCGTGATTGTCACCAGCGGCGTGCTGGCCACCGCGCTGCGTTCGCGCGCCATGCCCAACACGCCGGCCGAAGAGCACTAAAGGCCAGCCGGGATGACCGGCTGGCTACACTGCGGCATGGGCGCGGCCTGCGCCTCCAACACTTTGCCACCTACACCGGAGCCGCCGTGATGCCAGCCGACAACCCAACCTCCCCTGCGTTCACCACCCTGATTTCCGCCGCCCAACTGCAGACGCTGATCGACAGCAAAGCGCCCTGCAGGGTATTTGACTGCAGCTGCGACCTGATGCGACCCGAGACCGGACCCCAGCAGTACCAGGAGGCGCACATTCCCGGCGCCGTCTACGCGCATCTGGACAATGCGCTGAGTTCCAAGGGCGATCGCAACATCACACAGGCCGCATCCGGCGGGCGCCATCCTCTTCCCAGCCGCGAGGTCTTTGCCGGTTGGCTGGGCCGTGTGGGCTTTGCCAACGGCATGCAGGCGGTGGTCTATGACCGCCAGGGCGCCAACTACTGCGGGCGCCTGTGGTGGATGCTGAAATGGCTGGGCCATGAAAACGTGGCCGTGCTGGATGGTGGTTTCCAGGCCTGGCAAGCAAGCGGTGGCGCAGTCAGCAGTGGCGACGAAGCGGCTCGGCCTGCCGCGAACTTTCAGGTGGGTGAAGCCCTGGTGCAACTGGTGGATGTGGATACCGTCTTGGCCCATGTGGGAAAACCCGGCCAACAGGTGGTGGACGCACGCGGTGCACCGCGTTTCCGTGGTGAGGTCGAACCCATAGACCCGGTGGCCGGCCATATCCCCGGCGCATTGAACCGCCCGTTCAACCAGAACCTGGGCGCCGACGGCCACTTCAAGGACGCTGCAACCTTGCGCGCCGAATTCGCGGCCCTGCTGGGCCAACGCGACCCGGCCACGGTGGTGCACCACTGCGGCAGCGGCGTCAGCGCCGTGCCCAATATCCTGGCCATGGAAATTGCCGGACTGGGCCGCACGGCCCTGTTTGCCGGCAGCTGGAGCGAGTGGTGCAGTGACCCGAGCAGGCCGGTGGCGCAGGGTTAAACCGCCTCCAGCGCCAGCAGCTCCGCCACCGTCTGGCGACGGCGTATCAGCCGGGCGGCGCCGTTCTCCACCAGCACCTCGGCAATCAGCGGACGCGTGTTGTAGTTGCTGGACATGGAGGCGCCATAGGCACCGGTGTCATGCACCACCAACAGGTCGCCGACCTGGGCCTGCTGCAGTTCGCGCTGCAGCACCACGCCGCCCTCGCCCTGGGTAAACACATCGCCCGATTCACATAGCGGGCCGGCCACCACGGTGCTGTGGCGTGAGGTGGTCGGCACGGTGCCGTCGGCGTGGATGATTTCCATGCCATGGTGGCTGCCATACATGGCCGGGCGCATCAGGTCGCTAAAGCCGGCGTCCACCAGCACAAAGTGCTGCGTGCCCTGGTGCTTGCTGGCGCGTACCTCGCTGACCAGCACGCCGGACTCGGCCACCAGATACCGGCCGGGCTCGATCTCCAGCGCCACCGCGTGACCCAGCAGGCCGGCAATGGTCTTGCGCGCCGCGTCCCAGAGGTCAAAGTAATGGGCGGTATCGATGACCGGTTCGCCAGCCTGATAGGGAATGGACAGGCCGCCACCGGCCGAGATGGCATGCAGGTCCAGGCCCTGCGCCTGCACCGTCTTCACCAACTCCACCATGGCGCCGCAGACTTCCTGCAAATGGCTGTAGTCGACGCCGGAACCTATGTGCATGTGCAGACCTTGCAGCGACAGCCCCAAAGACTGTATCTGTTCACAGGCCGTCACCAGATCGCCATGCCAGATGCCGTGCTTGCTGTGCTCGCCGCCGGTGTTGGTCTTGTTGCTGTGGCCGTGTCCAAAGCCGGGGTTGATGCGCAGCCAGACCGGATGGCCCGGACTCACCGCCGCCAGCTGGCCCAGCATGTCGATGGAGCCACAGTTCACCGGAATACCCAGCTCGGCCACCCGCGCCAGCGTGGCATGGTCCAGCAGGTCGGCGGTAAAGACAATTTCGGCGTGACCGCCCTGCAGACCGGGCAGGAAACCGGCGGCCAGGGCGCGTTCGATCTCGCCCAGCGACACAGCGTCCACCGCCACGCCCTGCTCGCGCAACAGGCGCAGCAAATGGGTGTTGGAATTGGCCTTTTGCGCAAAGCGCACGGTATCGAACTGCTGGAGTGCTGCCACGCGGCTCTGGATGGTGGCTGCGTCATAGACCCACAAGGGGGTACCGTGCTGGCGGGCCAGATCGGCCAGAAGGGAGGGAGTAAAAGGGTTCATGACCGCATCATGCCCAGACATAACCATGTCTGCAATGCCATTTTTATAAGGCATTCATTCATATTGGATATAGTTATGTATGACCTCCATCCAGCCTACACGCGCCCCACCGGACAGCGCACCTGCCCTCACCCACCGCCAGCTCACCCTGTTTCGCAGCGTCATGCTGCACGGCAATCTGAGCCGGGCGGCGGAAGCGGTGAACTCCAGCCAGCCAACGCTGAGCCGAGAGTTGGCCCGCCTGGAGCAGCTGCTGGACTTTGCATTGTTTGACCGGGTGCGCGGGCGTCTGCGGCCCACGGCACGGGCGCTGGCGCTGATGCAGGAGGTGGAACGGTCCTTTATCGGGCTGGAGCAGATTGCCCAACGGGCGCGGGAACTGCGAACCTTGTCCACTGCGCGTCTGCGCCTGGCCTGCCTGCCCGCCCTGGCCCATGCGCTGATGCCGCACGCGCTGCGGGCCCTGGCCCTGAGCACTCCACAGGCGCTGGTCAGCGTGCATCCGCTGGAGTCGCCCTGGCTGGAGCAGGCGCTCACCGAACAGCGCTTTGATCTGGGCTTGAGCGAGGCCAGCGAGCCGCCCCCCGGCGTGGCCTGGCAGGCCCTGCTGCAGGCCAATGAGGTGGCAGTGCTGCCAGCCAGCCACCGCCTATGCCGCAAAAAATTGCTGCAGCCGCAGGACTTTGAGGCCGAGCACTTCATCAGCCTGGCGGTCACCGACCCCTATCGCCAGGCCATAGACCGGCTGTTTGCCGAGCAGGGCGTGAACCGCATCCAGTGCCTGGAAACCGACAGCGCCGTCGCCATCTGCGCCATGGTGCGCCAAGGTCTGGGCGTGGCGATCGTGAATCCACTCACCGCCCTGGAGTGTGCGGGCAACGGGCTGGAGGTGCGGCCCCTGTCGGTGGCCATCCCCTTCCACATCAGCCTGATGCTGCCGGACATTGCGGCGCCCCATCCTCTGCGCGAGGCGCTGGTGCACGCGCTACAAGATGCCAGCCGGACCTTGGAAAAAAAGCTGAGACCGCGTTGAGCCCGGTTGCGAAGCCGGATGGATGTTTTGCGGGTTCTCCACCAAAGTGGCGACCCGCTGATCTGGGACGAAACCAAACGCCAAAGCAGTTTGCGTAAGCATGGCGTGGACTTCGCAGATGCGGCTGAGGTACAAGACGAATGAACTATCCCGCACCCAAGTACTGGCTGCCGTGCGTTCGCTGCCACAGAGAAGTGGATATGCGTGGGACGGCGTAGATGAGGATGATCGCCCGCTGAATGGCGACGAGCTACAGGCTGGGTTGGTAGCGGCACTCAAAAAGCGGGGCCGCCCCGTTGGTAGCGGCACCAAGGAGCAGGTGGCCATTCGCTTTGACCGCGATGTGCTCAGTGCATTTCGCGGCTCAGGCCCTGGTTGGCAGACAGGTATGAATGATGCGTTGCGATTGGCTGCTCACCCACTCTGCAGTGTAATTTGGGCTTTTGAGAATTCGGGGTCGGTGATGTTGGCCCTCGTGACAGACTGGCTGCCTTCTTTAGCCCGGTAGCATCGGGAGTCAAGTGCGCCGCGGGAGCTGACATTCAGATCGAAGATCCACTGGGACTCAGACATCCTGTACTTCCAATGCGAGGGCCCTGGAAATATTTGGCTGCACGGGTGAGTTGTGCTAATCTTTGCTTCATGACTGCCGTGCGTTCCCCAATCGTTTCCGAGTTCGAGACCGAAGAGCAGGAAACCCACTATGACCAATGGTTTCGCGCCAAGGTTGAGGAGTCACTGCGCAGCGAAAAGCCCCGCCTGCCACACGATGCCGCCATGGCCAAAGTCCAGGCCATGCTCGAAGAGCGCCGTAAAGACCGTGCAAACCGTACGGTGGTCTGAGGAAGCTACCACCGACTTGGTGGAAATCATTGATTACATCGAGCAGCGCAATGCAGTGGCGGCTCAAAGCTTACTTGCCGCCATCGTCCAATCTGCAGAAAACCTTCCACGCATGCCGTATTTGTTTCGGCTTGGCCGCGTAGCCGGCACGCGAGAAATCGTAGTGCACCCAAACTACATAGTGGTCTATCAAGTTGGGGACGAGGCAATAGATGTTTTACGAATATTGCACTCGCGTCAGCAATACCCATGACTTTATGGGCAATCTCAATTGCGGGTTCGCCGCGAAAGCAGTCTTTCAAAGACAACTTGCAATTCATTCGAATTTGGTAAGATTTTTCGATGAAATGAACGCAATTGAACATTTCAGTGCTTTAAAAAAGAAAATTCCCTGTAGCTTGTTGTAGCTCACATTCATAAAAAGTTGAATGACAGTGAATATCGAAATATTTCCATCATCAGAGGCGCACTTCGTAGGCAAATGAAATTCCTTAAAACACAACCTTGCCCACATTGCATGCATGATCACGGTTATACGGCGTGGAGATCATCAACCACAACAAAACTATATCCGTTGGTGTGTAAATCATGCGGCAAAAAATTCTATCGAGGAAATGCATTTTGGAGTATTCCGGTTATTCCATCCCTTTCGATATTGCTCACGCCTCGCTCGTCGCTATCATATTGGCAGTATCTTTTGACCTGCGTTGTGGGGGGGGCAAGTACTCTTAGCGGCGACCGTTTGGATGCTCAATCGCTACAGCCCTTTGGTTAAAGTGGCGTCAGAGTAGTCAGACAGCCAGTAGGAACGTGTGCAACCAATTTAATCGATCGCTTGCATTCTCGATGATGGATACCGTTGGCAAATGGCGATGCCCTTATCCGACTCACTGACTGCTTTGGAGCGCAACGTAAGTCAGCTTCCAGCCCCTCAGAGTCATGACCGGCCGAAATCCCAGCGACTCCTGACGCTGCAGGCCGGGTC